>FKKE01001005.1_pt3 | contig 81279 bp, 66 predicted proteins | sample 1106331 | NCBI WGS metagenome assembly FKKE01 (sample SAMEA3931202, study PRJEB13176) | freshwater metagenome | biome: Drinking water system; feature: drinking water; material: freshwater | place: China | collected 2013-02-06 | reverse complement strand
ACGAGCACTCCAAGACGAAACGAACGGTTTCATGGCATTTATTCCTCTTGCGTTTCATCCGGAGGGGAATAGAATGAAACGCCTTCCCGCGCCAACCGGAGTCGATGACTTACGAGTGATCGCGGTGAGCCGATTGATGCTCGATAACATACCACACATGAAAGCGTACTGGATTATGCTCGGAATAAAAACGGCACAGCTTGCGCAGTGTTTCGGCGCGAATGATCTTGATGGCACGGTCACTCAAGAGAAAATCTACCACATGGCAGGAGCTCGCACTCCCGACGCCTTAACTGTTGAGGAACTCGTGCGGCTGATTCGCCAAGCGGGGAAAACTCCCGTCGAGCGAACGACCACCTATGAAATCGTTGAGCAGGCGGAAGCTTGGGGGTAGCGCTGAATGTGAGTGACGTAATTCGTATCTCCAATGTTGGGTATCTGAACAGCGCCCCCTACCGGGCGCTCTCGTTACTTCCCAACGTAGAGTATTCGGAGCATGAGCCGGCAGTGTGCGCGCGGATGCTCCATGAAGGCGAGATTGACCTTGCCTGCCTCCCGCTCGCGGAACTTGCACTCGCTGGACGTTACCAGGCGCTCGAGTATGGTATTGCGGCTGAAGGAAAGGTGGGGAGTGTGTTGCTATTTGCGAGTTCACCCCTTGAGGAGTTACGCACAATCTATTTCGACCGGGCCTCACAGAGCTCGGTCCGACTCCTACGAGTCCTCTTAAGCGCCCTTCGACCAGATAACCATAGGAGTATAAAGATCGTTCGCACAACGGCTGAGGAAGCGATCGCTCGTATTGCTCCAGGCGTTGGCGCGCTCCTCATCGGGGATAAGGCATTCGAGCGCGCTGGAATGTACGGTTATGAGTACGATCTCTCGCTCCTCTGGAATGAACTTACCGGGCTCCCGTTCGTCTTTGCTGTTTGGGCGTATCAGCCGGGACGAGTGAGTGAACTTACCATTCGCTCGATTGAGACGGCGCTCGCGCGGGGGGTCTCGGAGCGTGTCGTATTTGCTCGAGCATGGGCCGAGGAAAAAGGATCTGATCGTGACCAGGCTGTCTCCTACGTAAATGAGAGCATTCGATATCAGATCGGTCCACGAGAACAGCAAGGCGCAATGGAATTCTTTCGTCGAGCGGCTGAACTGAATCTCCTCCCGCATTCATCTGTCATTGCGAACAAAGCGACCTGTCCGCCGGAGCCTTGGCGAAGGTGGAAGCAATCTCGATCTCAACCGCGAGCCTCGCTTGATTCGCTGCTTGAGCGAGGGAGCGCAGGGAATCGACTGTCGCTTGAAGAGGGCATCCGACTTGCCGAGGGAGCGAGTCTCGCTGACCTCGCGCTTGCTGCAGATGAACGGAGGAAACGACTCCATCCTGGTTCACGTGTTTCGTACATTGTCGATCGAAATATTAATTACACCAATGTGTGTAACGTTTACTGTCGCTTCTGTGCCTTCTATCGTGCACCGGGGAAGAAGGACGGTTACGTGCTCTCGCGAGAGGAGATTGGCGAGAAAATTCGGGAGACGATCGACGCTGGTGGAATCCAAGTGCTGCTCCAAGGGGGCTTGAATCCCGATTTGGGAATTGAGTACTACGAAGATTTGTTTCGTTGGATCAAGCAAAATTTCCCAGTCAATCTCCATGCGCTCTCGTCCGATGAAGTGTGGCATATTGTTAAGGTCTCCAAACTCTCGCTTGAAGAGACACTTTCGCGACTTATTGATTCAGGGCTTGGATCGCTGCCCGGAGGTGGTGCGGAAATTCTTGTCGACCGCGTTCGTCGGCGGATTGCACGCCTGAAGACTACTTCAGAGGAGTGGCTGGAAGCCCACCGTGTGGCACATCGCTTGGGACTACGCTCGACATGCACGATGATGTTTGGGGTGAAGGAAACCTGGGAGGACCGTCTCCTTCACCTTTTAAAACTTCGGTCACTGCAAGATGAAACGGGCGGATTCACGGCGTTTATCACCTGGCCGTTTCAGGAAGAGAACACACAGCTGAAGCGCTCGGATACATCAGCACCAGAATACCTCCGGGTTCAGGCAATTGCGCGGTTGTTTCTCGATAACATCACCCACCTTCAGAGTTCATGGGTGACGCAGGGCCCGTCCATTGGGCAGATTGCGCTCCACTTTGGCGCGAACGATTTCGGCTCAGTGATGTTTGAGGAGAACGTCGTCTCCGCTGCGGGCACCACGTATCGCATGAACAGTGCGATGATTGAGCGCCACATTCGCGAAGCTGGTTTTGAGCCCTGGAGGCGAGACGTCCACTATAATGAACTTACGACATCCGCTTGAACTTCGTTGTGCCATTCAGCACTACCCCTGGGGAAAACTCGGCGCAGCATCGCTCGTTGCCCGTCTCGTTGGTGTTAAAGCCGGAGAAGATGATAGTACTCCCTTCGCTGAGCTTTGGATCGGCGCGCATCCAAAGGCCCCTTCACGAACACTCGTTGATGGGAAGGAGTGGCAGCTCGATCAATTAATCGAAAGATATCCCGATCAATTACTCGCTGCAAGCGACGCAGCGACTCTGCCATTTCTCTGTAAGGTAATCTCGGTGCGGGAGCCGCTCTCCATTCAGGCACATCCATCACGCGAGCAAGCAGAGTTACTTCATGCCCGGGATCCAGGGCACTATCCCGACCCGTATCCGAAACCCGAGATTGCAATTGCGCGAACGCCTGTGAGCGTGCTCCATGGTTTTCGACCGGTTTCGGAACTTGTCGCAAACCTTGAGCGTGTGCCGGAACTTCGCACGCTGGTTGGCGATGGAGCAGTAAGCAATCTGACCGCGAGTGTGAAAGACGTCTCTGTACAAGCCCGGGCGGTAAAGGGCTACTATCAAGCACTCATGCGAACGACACCTGAGGCGATAACAAAGGCGTGTGGGAATTTGGTTGAACGCCTCAAGCAAACTTCTATCCGCACTGCAGAAGATCACTGGGTGCTAAAGCTCGCACCTGCGTATCCCGCTGGCGATATCGGACTCTTTCACTTCTACCTGCTCAACTTAAGCACCGTTCCACCACGCTCAACGATATTTACCGCGACTGGGATTCCACATGCGTATCTTGATGGCGACCTTGTTGAGTGTATGGCGAATTCAGACAACGTGGTGCGTGGTGGGCTTACTGAGAAGCATCGTGAGGTAGAGGCACTGCTTCAGATTCTCGACTATACGCCGAAACGGATGACGTTAATTACCGCGGAAGCCAAAGGCCCGCTCGAGCGAATTCTTGCACCCGGCTGCGACTTCGTAATGGATGTGCTTCATGAACCGGTTACGAACTTTCAATATAACCCGAGCGCGGGGTTTCTAACGCTTTGTCTTGAGGGCAAAGGGTATCTTGAGACGAACAGAACCCAGTATCCTTTTTCAGCCGGTGTTCACTACTTCGTTCCTGCCGCCTGTGGTCCGGTGATGATTAATACAGCACTACCCGGCGCTTACTACTTCGCCTACGCGCCCATTAACCGCAATCTACACTAGATAATAATAGTATTATATCTGCATGGCATCTCAAGTAATTTTTTGCTATAGCAATGAGCGATCGCCCATGGCTTGCGGTTTAGGGTTATCTCAAATTCGAACCGTATCAGGGCAACGTTATTCCACTCATTTTGGAGTTACCGTTCATGAAACTTGCTTATCGACTTGCAGTAATTGTCATCATCGCCAACTTCCTTAGTTTCCCGATCGCGTCGGTCGCAGAAGATCCGAAGGAACTCCATTTCATCTTCCAGAAGCAGAAAGATCCGGCAGTGATGAAGGACGAAGCAGATAAAGTTGCCGCCTACCTTTCAAAAGAACTTGGAATGAAAGTATCTGCTCAGGTTCCAAACGACTACGCTGCGGCAGTACAAGCACTCGTAAGCAAACGAGCAGAGATTGCCTATGTCGATAGCATGGCATTCCTCCTTGCTCGTCGCGATGGCGATGCAAGCCTCCTCCTTGCTGAGCAGCGTCTCGATCAGAAGGGGACTCCACGCACCGACTACGACTCAGTATTTGTCGTTCCAGCAAATAGCCCACTTCAATCAATCGAAGACGTGAAGAAAGATGCTTCAAACTTACGGATGGTATTTACCAGCCCAACGAGCACTTCAGGGTACATCATGGCGATTCGTCGGCTCGTAAACGAGAAACTACTCGCACCGAAGCAGGATCCAAAAGAGGTATTTAAGAGTGTCAGTTTCGGTGGAAGCTACACCCAGGCTCTCGAGCAGGTGATTCAAGGTCGGGGTGATATTTGCGCGGTGAGCTACTACACTGTCGAGGGAGAATCAGCGAATCAATACTTGAGCGCAGAGCAACGAGGTAAGATTCGAATTCTTGCACGCACACCAGGAGTGCCGACCCATGTTATTACTGCCCGTGGTGGATTGAGCGAGGATTTGAAATCACGAGTGCAGGCCGCAATCCTTAAACTAAGTAAGGAACAGCCAGCGCTGCTCAAGGATGTATACGGAACGGCGACGTTTGTTACAGTGGATGAGAACAAACATATTCGAACAGCAGTTGAGGCTGTGGAATACCTAAACGTACCGGTAGATAACCTCGTATCGAAAGGGTAATGCAGATAAGCGCGCGCGAGCATCGACCTTCTGACGCTTCGACTGCGGAGCGAGACAGGGCGATTACGCTCGAGCGCGTTTCACTCACTTACAATCGAAACGTTCGTGCGCTTTCCGATGTAACGCTTCAGATCGGAAAAACGGAGCGCGTGGCGATACTCGGCCCTTCGGGGAGCGGGAAGACGTCGCTCCTGAAGTGTATCTCTGGGCGGGTTGAGCCGGATGCGGGCGAGGCAATCGTTTCGGGAAATGTCGCAACAATCTACCAGGACTTACGTCTCGTCGAGCAACACTCGGCACTTACCAATGTGCTCCATGGCTCGATGGGACGACTCTCGCTCCTACGCACGATGTTTCGTTTCCCAAGCGAGGAGCGAGCAAAGGCAACGAACCTACTCTCGCGGGTCGGGCTAAAATCAAAGATTCATACCCCGGTGTATCAGCTCAGTGGCGGTGAGAAGCGTCGGGTTGCCGTAGCCCGTGCTTTGATGCAGGACCCGCAGATCCTCCTTGCCGATGAGCCTACCTGCTCGCTCGATGATGGGAATGCCCATCAGGTGCTCAAGGTAATCGCTGAGCTGAGCTCGGATCCAGGGCTCACCGTGTTGATGGTGCTCCACGATCATAAATTTGCACGAATGTACGCAGATCGCCTCGTTTACCTTGACGATGGCATCTTGGTGAGTGACGCACAGGTCCCCCATGTCTCGGTCGTAAGTAAAACGCTGGCGGAGAGCGAAGGCGCAGCGCGTGGGCAATCACTGAAGAAAAGCGAAGCGGCAGTCCAACCCGCGGCAGCGAGATTTGACTTTAGCTTTAAAGAACGGGGGAAATATTTTGTTTTCCTCCTAGGCCTTGTTCTCCTCTATGCTTGGGCCGTGAGCGGGCTCTCCCTTCGCTCAGTTGAGCCGGCGGAGATGGTCCGTGGTTTGTTACAGTTCATCAGTCAGCTCATCCCCACGAGTATGGCAGAACTCGAGCGTATTCCCTGGGGAACTCTATTCGCTGGATTAATTGAAACAATTAAGATGGCACTCATTGGGACCACGATAGGGGTTCTCCTCTCTTGGCCACTTGCGGCTCTTGCTGCGCAGAATGTGGGTCCGAAGTTAACACGTGGGTTAGTTCGCTTTCTCTTAAATTCCATGCGCACCGTTCCATCGCTCATCTGGGCGTTGTTGTTTGTCGCCGCCGTTGGACTCGGTCCTGCTGCAGGAATCCTCGCGCTTATTGCCTACTCCGTGGGCTATGTAACAAAGTTCTTCTACGAAGCATTTGAGGCAGTGGAACCTGGCCCAACCGAGGCGCTCCGTGAGATTGGCGCAAGTGGTCTTCAGCGCTTCCTCCACGCTGTGTGGCCCGCTTCAAAGCCGGCGGTATTTTCTAGTAGTCTCTTCATGTTTGAGTATAACGTCCGCGCCGCAAGTGTTCTTGGTGTGGTGGATGCCGGTGGAATTGGCTTCTACTTAAAAGAGTATATCGACTTTCGATTTTTCCCTGCCGTGCTTGCAGCGCTCTCGATGATTCTTATCGTGGTTCTCATCCTGGATGCCGTTTCCTGTTACGTCCGTTCTAGGCTGATCAAGTCTAACTGAGCTGCTTTTCCACTGCGCCATAAGCTGTTCTAAACACGGGATTTTCGTGTATAATCACTGAGTTGTCCTCGATTTATAACAACTGTTATTCCGTTTCTTACAATAACAATTACGGCGAGTAATTTTTTCCGGCACACCCGTCTGCTGGCACTAATTCGTTCTCGCCGCGTTCCTTGTCGCTTCAGCTTGGGTAGAGTGTGTTTGTGTGCACCTCAGTTGTGACTCGTCCACAATTGAGGTGCAAACGCTGCAATCAGGTTAAAAGGAAAAAGGTTCTCGTTTGAGATTGAGCGCAACCTACTGCTTGCCACTCCTGTTCTAGCTGCCAGAAGAAGACACCAAGTTCTCATTGTGCTTCGAGATGGTGATTTCACCGTTTGGACGCACAATGGGTGCTTGGTTTTTCTTCAACTCAGCCCCGAAGGACTCATGAAAGGAGGACTACCTTCGGAAACGCAGAAATGGATGCCCGGCACTACTGTCCGGGCGGCGTAAGGTCAAAGTGACTAAACGCGACATTGGTTAAGTGGGCTCTAACAGCTAGCCCAAGGAGATGTGAGAACATATGGCAAAACATGTAAGAATTCAAGGAACGAAAAGTGACCCCCCCAAGCCGCGGTTCGTTACCGACAATGACATCGGCTTCTTGGCGCTCTCTGTTTTTGGTGCGACTGGCGATCAACGCATGCCGTACGATCTGTCAACGTACCTCGCGGAAGCGCGAAGACTCGATCGGCAACGTGGCGAGCCTAAGGGTGAGTTCACCTTCGTGCGGATCATGTTTGTTGATGGTGTAATGGTAAAGGTCTTGCTGAGCATGCCGACCGGCGACGACGCGCTCCCGGAGCTCGTTGTTCTACCATACACCGCGGAGAGTGCGGTTGTCGCGGTCTTGTCACAGGGACAGGCGGCACAACCGGTGTCAGGGCTCAGCGTCAGAGTGCGGATGGATGGCACTCTCGTACCGAAGTCGAACGAACGGCTCCAACGGAGATTCCGTCCACTGGAGAAGGTCCCTGGACAGCTTCAACTGGTGATGGTGCATGGGTTGGAGCCTAACGGGACCGGATCCGAACCCGCGATTCTTCACTATGACAGTGGCACGGCGAAGTTCGTCCTCTCGACGTTGCGAAAACTCCTTGGCGATTCATTCGCCGAAGGGAAGATCGCTCCGCATGCGGGAGAGACGGAAACGGTGTTCGATGCCACCCTCTCGGGTGTCAACCTCACCATCGTACTCCAACATGTTCCCGGCGATCTCACGCCATATCGGATGTGGATTTTCCGGAAGCGTGGACAAAATCGACGAAGTGGGTTCGTCGGCAACTTTGATTCAGAACGCCGTAAGGACGCGACGGCGAAGGTCGTGTTCGTAAGTGTTGACGGGGAGATCTGGATTATCCCACCTGTCGAGCCGACACGGGGGGCCGAGGTGGAAATCACCTACGACCCGACCGACGCGGCCACGGCGGTGGAAAGGGTTGACTCGGCGGCTCCGACCAACACAGCTCCGATTGACGCGGTCACTTCTTCTCCGTCTGACGCTGTTACCCAGCGTGATGACGATACGTCACAGACCGAGGACTCTCCGGTTGGAGATGGATTGGTCACCGTCGACAGTTCTGCACAGCAACCGGCTGGTTCAAAGTCGGAGAAAGGCGGGTCGAAACGACAGAAGGCGCGGCGCGGCGGAACGGACTTTACGCCACGACCACCCAAGGACAAGAAGTAGACGAGTGGGATAGAACAATGGGACCCGGCGGCAATAATCGCTCTGCCGTCGGGTCCCTTTCCCGCTTGTGCTCAATCGAAAAAGGGCGTTTTTTATAATAGAAGGTGGCAGCGTTTGCGCCACTTTTCAGCTACGGGTGCCAGGTGTCGGCGTCATCTATCTGAAAAGTGAAAAGATTTTTGATCGGCTGCATTTGCAATGAATTCAGCCGCTTAGACGGGTTTAAGCGTCAGCACGAACACACTCTAGATTCCACTCTAGCTCTGCTCGCAAGAGATCACAGCGCATAGGCGCCTTTTCGGAGCTAAATGCGCATAATTATTAATGGATCAGGGCCTCCAAAGCCCGGTCTTAATCTGTTCTTTATCAATGCGGGCAACACTTGTTGCCTGAACTTCATATGGTGAGTTGGGACATTTAGAAGGTTATTTCAGTTTTTTATACACGTAATACTTACGGCTAGTTCTACGCTCTCAACGAAATCTTCTTACGCGAATCTTGAAATGCATGCCGCCCGTTAAACGCCGGCGTTCGCCCGGCGCTTAATGGGCGGTTTGTAGGTTGAGATCTGAAATCAAAAGGATCGCTCGCGCGATCCACAGAAATGAGGAGATATTCGATGGCGAAGAACGATGAAGGCATGGAGTTGGTATTCGATGACGGTTCGGGGAACGCAGATGCGTCGCGCAAACCTGGGGACAAGTCCGGGAAACCTGGCGACCCCGCACCCAAGACGCCGAAGCTAACGGAGAAATCCGGAAAGCTCACGACTGCGGGTGTTCGCGAGGCGCAAACTCGGTTCGCCAAACTGGAGAAGCCTCTTCTCCAGCTCATGGCGGACCTTGGCTGCACCGCAGAGGCGATTAAGACCGCGGTAGCGCCGCTCGTCGAAGAAGCGCTACGTGCAATGCACGTGGCGGGAAAAAACGTCGAGCACATGCGCGCCTACACCTGGGCGGACACCGCGGCAATCGAAGCGGTTACCGGGAAACCGGTAGCCCCTCCGGCCATGATGGACGCGGCAGGTGCCCTCACGGATGAGGGCAAGCTCAAGGTTCGTCTCTGGTTCCTCGAGGGGAAATCCCCTCAGGAGATCAAAGCGGCCGTTCTCGCGGAAGCGAAGCGGACGCTGACCGATCGCGAGCTGAACGCAGCGTTGGACGGGCACCGAGCATCACGCATTCGCCAGATGGTCGCAGGTGGTGAAATCACCGACCTAAACGACGTCTGGACGAAAGCATGCGCGGATCCGCACGACACTGCGGACGCAAGGGAAGTTCGCGAAGCGCTCGCAATCACGGACGATGCCGAGTGGGACGCGATGCTCGCGGAAGCGAAGCGGCGACTCCGGGGGAAGATTACGCCCCCACCGCCGCCGGTTCCGCCAGTTGGGTCCGACGGCAACCTCACCCCTGCGGGTGTTTCCCACGTGCAGGGAAGGTTTGCAGCCGGTGCGAAGTTTCTGGAGCTGTTTGTGATTCCGGGAGCGCCGCAACCACCCAACCCTGGATCGGTTCGGGACGCCATCAAAGCCCTGGTGTCGGCTCGTTTGCACGCGTTGCACGCGGGCGCAGCAACAATGGGCACGATGGTCGAGGCAACTGGCTGGTCTGTTCCCGAAATCAGTACGGAACTCGGATTGGCTCCGGCGGCAACTACTGATCCTCCGCTCATAAACGGCGGGGGAACTCTGACGGCCGCTGGCCAAGTTCGAGCCCTCTTGCTCTGGGATGCGGGCGGTGTAACTGCGCCGCAACTCCGAGCACAGCTGGGCTGCACTCGGGACTCGCTCAACGCTACGTTGAAGGGGCACCGGGTGGAGCGTATCCAGAAACTTGCCCGTGAGGGTAAGGAGCTGGATGAGATCATGGACGAGACCTGGGCGGATGACGCTGAGATCAAATCCGCGCTGACGCTCGACGGGACGCAGCTGAAAAGGGCAAAGGAGCGCGTGGAGAGGCGGCGCCTGGGCAAGTTTGCTCCCCGGCGCACACCACGGTCGCTGATCGCGACAGGTGTTGCTCTCGTTGTCGGCTTGCTCGTGCTTTGGGTGTGGTATTCAACGACCGACACCTATAAGCTCCGGGCAGCACAGGCCACAGAGTATGTGGCCGAAACGACAGCGCTTCAAACGGCGCTCAAGGAGGCAAAGACTCCTCCCACGGGGAAGAAGGGTCTCGACGATCTCAAGAAGGACGTGGAGCGGGTGAAAACCCTCGACCCTGCGTTCTTTGGTAAGACCGTCAGTCATCCGGATATCCCGGCCGACCTCTCGGCACGGATGAAAACCCAAGACCTCACGCCGCTTGCAAAGCGGTTTGAGGATGAAGGTTCCGTGTCAGAGGCGGAGATGAAGCGGTGGGAAACCGCGCTCGGCGACAAAGAAAACGAGGGTGCTGGATGGAAGCTCAAGTGGGCTAACACCTGGCTCTCCGTTACGACTGAGCGAGCGAAGGTCAAGGCTGCGGTCGAATCGATCAAATCGACGATTGCGACGCTGTCTGATCCATCGCACCCGCTCCAGAAGCGGTTAGCGTTAATCGATGAGGCCCTCAACAAGGCCAAAGCGGTTGACCTCGCTTCCGAAGTCGCAAAAATCGAGGCGGAGGTCACGGGATTATTCCCGCGACTTGACGTTCTTGATGCGGCACTCGCCGAACTGCTTGGGATCGAGTCTTGTCTCTTCGGTTCGGTTTGTAACCGGCCGGACGATCCTGGGAATATCCCGAACCGCCTTGCGGCGGATTCGGTCTATCCTCGAGCCGTGCTAATCTGGAAGGAAGGGTTTGCTGCTCGCGACTCGTGGGCACAAACCCTTGCTACGGTTCGGGCAGAAGTCGACTGGTGCTCGCACCAGAAGACGAACCCGGCCGTTCGTGGTGAGGTCTGGACCAAACTCGGCACTTCCAAAACCGCCCTAGCCAGTTTGGAATCCATGACCTCCCCCTTCCAGACACGACTCGTGTCTCTACGGCAGCTTTGGGCTGCCGTCATAGCCGTAACCGATGTGCCGCCCCATACGTTCACGGAGCGGTACGCCGGGGAGCTCGATGCTAAGGCAACGCAAGTTGCCCAGCAAACGGGCGCCGGAAAGGTGGAGATCCTCGCCGATGCGCTGAAAGGCGTGTCGGTAGAGGATTTAAGAAAAACCCAGGTGGAAACGCAGCTTCGAGCTGCATTCCCATGGGTGAAAGAACCGAACAGCCAGCTCGGCCTCGGTTCGAACTCCACCTTCGGAGCCATAATGACCGCCCGACCGGCAAACCTCAATGGGTTCATGACTTTTGTGTATGCGATCGAATGTTTTACCCAAAAGGACATCGATCTTACCACCGATGCCGTGAAGGACTACGTCACGTGGCTTGAGATAGTCCCTCCAGACTATCCCTTCCATGTCGACGAGAACTTCACGTCCGACCGGAATGAAGCCCTCGAGATTGTTCGGAAAGGTTTCAAGCGGGAACGCCTACAACAGGTCGAGACTGCTTGGAAACGGTACAAGGAACGGTACCCGTAATCTCCGCGGAATGTTGGTCGCCGATAGGGTGTCTCCTCCTGCTTCGGTGGGAGGAGCCCCTAACGGCGAAAGTGTGATCAGGTCAGATCTTAAAGGTGAGAAGCGTCCCAGCTCACCGCACTTTTAGCGTGGAAGATGCTCCTTAAGCGCACTCCACAAACGCTCTGCAACCCAAAGATTCCCTTTCACGCTGAAATGGGGATATGGTCCTTCGGTGAAATAGCTCTCAATAGAATTTGGGTTCAGTTCCTTAAACTCTGTGATTAAGTCGAGATACGGAATACCGCGAACGGATAGCTCCTGTTCAAGGTAGTTTTCCCAGTCTGCAGAAATTGGCTGAGAATAATCTTCTAACATTGGAAGATGCAACGTGACGAGCTCTCGTCCGTTTGACTTCGTTATGTGATGTAGCTCCTCGAGAATGGCCACGGTGAGTTCCCGTATTTCGCGCAGCTTATCTCGCTCCGTTCTTAGTCGCTCCCGTAAATGAGTAGGCCCGTTCTGACGAGCGCCACGGAAGCGAGCTAGGAGATGAACTGTGCGCAGTTCCATTACATGCGGCATATTCTCGGTAAGCCAGGGGATGCGGAAAGTTGCGGGATTGGTCGGAGCTTCTTCGATATCGAGAGTGTCACCGCGTAAAACGAGCTTCGGTTTTGCGTAGCCGACAAAATCAGCATACCGCATTCGATCGAAATCATCTGTGATAAAAGCAAAAACGAGAACGTGATGTTCAAGCTTTAGACCGTCTCGTTTGTACCAGAGGTAAGATTGATCGACACCATATCCACCTTGGCCCATATTCACTGTTTCGATGCGAGGATCGTACTCGCGAAGTCGATCACACCATGCCTCACCATTGCTGACCCCAAAACCGAAAGTGAACGAATCACCTAAACAAATGATACGGCGTTTGCCCTCCGGCACCTGTGATTCAAAATCATAATCGCTTCGAAATCCTTGGCCATTGATCCTAATCCTTACACCAGGTCCGTACGCGTTCGGCAATTCCAGACTTGGAATATTTACCCAACCGAGAAGCGAATCATGTTTGGTGTGAATTCGCTCGCGAACGAGATCTGCGCCCCGCCAATCGATTGCCCTGCCTATGAGAATCAGACTCGAGATACCTTCACAAAGCGCAACGAGAAGGATTACTGCAAAGAGAACCCAACTGAAATATCGCAATCCGTAAATTGCGCGTTGAACAAACTTCAAACTCTTTTCCCTACTTGCCGTGAGTCATCGCACAGCGCATCATAGCTAAATGGAGCCTGGCATCGAGTCCGAACATCGCACGAAGTTCTTCAACTATCTTGCCAAAGTGATTGTTATTACGCCAGGCCTTGTATTGGCGAAGGTATTCTTTGGGAGTTACCATTATCCGTCACAGGACATGGTTATCTATCTCACTTTCCTTGAACGACGTATTCACCCCGAACGCTTCGTTGATGATCGCTTCGCCGAACTGTATCAGACACATTTTGATTTTTTCTGGGAGTTCGCCGCTAGATTTCTTCCGAGTTCCTGGTTCTGGGAACCAGGAGCAGCAACTCTTGGATTTTTTAGCTCGGCGCTTGTGTTGCTTTCAATTTTTCTCTTCACGAAGTTTCTCTCACGCTCTGACATCGCTGCAATCATCGTTACGCTGTTTTTGTTCTGGCCGAAAGAGGGGCTTGGAACCACAGTATATAGCTCTGGCTTCATCCACCGAGACCTTGTCGATGTGTTTATCTTCCTTGGTCTGTACTTATATTTTACGAATCGAGAGCGAATCTCTGCACTGTCGTTTTCAGTTGCGATTCTTGCGTACCCACCGACTCTCTACTTTTTCTGGTTCCCCTTTATCATTTTTGCCGTGTTCGATTTGGGATTTCGACGTATGTTACCGGTCCTCGTGGTATCATTAGTTGCGCTTACACCTCTCCTCTACATCTACGCCCATAACGGAGTGCTGCACTCACTTCTCAGTAATGATCCTCAAGTCGAATGGAAACGTTATTTCTTGATCATCCTTGATGTTATATTTTCCATTGCTCCGTTTACGCCTGAGAAGGCAATGGGACTAATTAGCTTTGTCGGCGCAGTGATAATGTTCCTTGTTACACTTCGGTATGGAAGCTACGGGCATAAGATAGCGTTCCAACGATTTAATCGCTTAACCGCAATCTTTATTGTATTCAATGCAGTCGCTGTTTTGGCTACGTTTGCGGAGAGCGCCCTTGTCTTGCGCTTACAGCTCATTCGCATTTCACACTATACGTTTGTCTTGGCGTTCATTGGATCGGGGTTCATCATTCGGAATCTCTGGAAGGAGAGTTCGCTTGTCTCAAAGTCGGCACTGGTTTTTTCGCAACTAAGCTCTACCCTTTTCCCCATCGCTGCCGCATTTTTACTCTTTACGAACACGAGATCGCGTATAGTCCGGGGAGTGAATGTCGTTTTAGTCTTCACATTGATCCTCTTGGACCAACGTATTCACCCTTCGATATATAATGTAGTAGAAAATACCCCATGGTATGATGTGGCGCTGCATGCAAAAGGCCATCTGTCAGACGATAGTATAACGCTCATCCCGCCGGTTGCGAATCCAAAATTCTGTGATATCGATCCTCAGCCAACGTTTCGCCTGCTTGCATCGCGGTCAACGACACTCAAGGTTTCGGATGGCGTTGAGATTGGTTACAACTTAGATTTTGCACGCGATTATATCTCTTATATGGAGGATCTACGTGCCTTCCTCGGAACTGATTTTGATTTTTCGAGCGATTGCGCATTTCGTGAACAGATCTACGATGCGTGGCGAAAGAAAAGTTCCGCGGAAATCGTAAAGTTCGCGCGTGAGCAGAAGGCGAACTTCATCTTAATCGATAATGAGCAAATAGAACCCGTTTCAGAGCTGATAGTCTTTGGCGGCAAATTCTATTCTCTCCTCCAAATACCTAAGGGCTGAAGCAGCCTTAGAAAGGTCACATTATCGAGCTTTCTCTCCATAACATCTTCAGTTCGAGCTCTCCCGAAGGGTTCTCTTTGGGAAGGGGTGCGGAGGAGATGAGAGCAAGGAACCATAAACGAAAGAAGCCGATCCTTATTGGGGCAGTCATCATCGACGCCTATCGACGCTATGCGCTCTTCTTTATCATCCCGACCCTTGCGATCATTGCCATTGGTGCTTTCCGTAGCCTCGGGCCCTCGGCAAAACTGATAGAGAATGGCTCGCTCCAAGGCTTAGTCGCCGCACTCACGACTGAGCAAATCGAGCAACTCGCCCTCGTCGCTAGTGGGGCAGCGGTGCTGTTCTTCCTGCTCACCCTTATTCCACTCCTGCTGACCCGTGGGATGAGAAACAGCAAACATTGTGAATTTGAAACTGGTCTGCCGGTCCTTGCCGTCGTCCCACCGATGGGAACACCTGCGTATCTTAAACGACGAAGGATTGGATTTTTTATCTCGCTCCTCATTTCGTTCGGCGTAGTAAGTGGAAGCCTCGGCCTGCTCCTCGTCGACATGGTGAAAGGGTAGGAGGCAGCTATGTCACTCGCGACCTTTCGTAAGGAACGACTCAACGAAAGCACCGTTGTAAAATTGCAGACGCAACCACCCTCAGTTTTTGATGGGAGCATCTATCTCTCGAATCAGTTAATCCGCGATTTTGGTGCTGCCGAACGATATCGGGTGCTTCGCGCACAACTCGAGCGCGCGAATCGACAGACGCATCGCTACCGGGCAATTGCAGTGACAAGCGCACTCTCTGGTGAAGGGAAGAGCACCATTGCCGTAAACCTTGCCCGGATGTTGAGCGCGCATCCACTTGGACGAACACTCCTCATCGATGGGGATCTTCGGCGGCCAACACTCCATTCGTTCTTTCGAGTTTCAAGAGGCCCAGGCGTAAGTGATGTGCTCACCGGGAGAGTTTCAATCTATGAATCCCTGGTGAGTATTACACCGTGGCTCGACTTACTCCCAGCAGGAACTCCGGGTTCTGATCCATCTGAGCTAATGGAGCGGCCGGCATTTGCAGATCTACTAAACTTCGCGCGACTTGAGTATCGGTATACAATTATCGATTCACCACCAGTCGCAATCTGCGCTGAACCAATAGCCATCTCATCGCTCGCAGACACTTCACTCTTCGTCGTTCGTGGATGGCATACCCACCGTGCCGTAATTAAGGATGCAATTGAGCTCATTGGCCGCTCAAAGATTCTTGGTGTGGTTATGAATGAGACAAATGAGCCTGGGAATCACTATCGCCACCACGGCGGTTACTGGAATCCGTCCGAGAGACCGTAAGGTAATCGTCTAACTCTTCTCTTCGAAGCAACTTCTGTTATTCATGCTTGCTCAAATGAAACCTTTTCGTGAATTGGTCGACATTATGTGAGAACCCCGAGACAAGGAGACAATTCTTTGGAAACTCTCTCTCACGAAAAGCTTGATGTGTATCAGTGTTCTGTAGAATTCTTGAGTTTAATGACAGAGATCTTGAGGCGAATGCCCCGGGGATACCAACATATCTCCGATCAACTCCACCGAGCTTCACTCTCTATCCCGCTGAACATAGCCGAAGCAGCCGGCAAGAATTCCCCAAAGGATAAAGCAAACCGATTCACCATCGCACGTGGTTCAGCGTTGGAATGCGGAGCGATCATGGATTCACTAAAAGTCCTCAAGCTCATCGATCAAGAATTATACTCCACCGCAAAACAATTGCTCGTTCGAATTGCCTCAATGCTCTCTAAACTCTGTCGATCATAAGTCATCCCGTATACGTATACGTCTACGTATACGTATACGTGAACGTTTACGGCCACGTTCACGCTCACGTAGACTTATACGTATACCTTAGTAGACGTGACTATAACGCTCTTCACTCGCTTCCCACTGAAGTCGAGCAGCCTTAAACGTTAATGCATAATGATTAAAGAGCGTCGCGAGTTCTCCCGCTATTTTCTCCGTTCGATGAATCTCATGGGCATAGAGTTTACCGTTACACCTCACCTCGCTACCACTCTCTACCTTGGCGTTGCCTAGCAAACGCGAAAGTAACGTACGTAGTTCGTGAGTGGCGTTATCTCCAGGACATACGCGATAGAGGCAATTATCCGGAAGATACTCCACCGCTCCATAATTGGTTGCAATGACCGAAACTCCTCCCTCAAGACTGATCGGCAGGTACGGTCCGAAGTTTCGGTGCGCGGAGTAGAGTGGATGAATTGCGATGTCGAGCTCTGATACAAGCGATTTCCAAGCGAGAGGAGAACGAGGGCTCCGAAGTTCAAAGTGAGTAATATGAAACTGGTTAAGAAGAGCCGCTGCGCTCTCACGCTCGTTCTCATCTACAAGCAAGACTAGCTTCGCCTGATTTTGATATTCTGCAAGAACCGGTAGTACTTGGAACGCGAGATACTCAGGACTCGTCCCGCCACATAGGCCAATTGTATATGCTTGCTTGCCGAAGGTCCGGCCATCCGCATTAGTCTGTGACACAGGGTAAGGGAGATGGAAGCAATGGCCCGTTGCGTAATCTCTAGTAGCACCATCAAGTCCTTGAAGCTGCGACTTAAACTCTTCGAGATTCCGCTCAGTTGAAAACAACGATAGCACTGAGTAAGACGCCTCGCGAACGCAACTTCGATAATCGGACTCCATTGCGTCATTGGTGCCTCTACGAATGGTTTCTGGCACGGCTGTTGTAAAGCGCACATCATGGAAGAGAACAACGCCTGGCTTTAAACCAAGATGAATCCGCGAGAAGTTGGTGCTTGGGGAATCCTCGAGCTGATAGAAGAAGAGATCGTAAGGTTTCTGCTGATGGTGCCGGGCCGCGCGGAGATAATGGCGAACAGGACAGGAGTGGAATTGCTCACCGGGCGCATCATGGTAGAGTTCAATCTCAAACTGTCGGGTAAGGTAGGGGAGAAGCTCTCCCGTTACATAAGCCGATATTGACCCTCCTCGCGAAGGAGAGTTGAGAAGAGGTGAGAACCAAGCAATTCTTAGCATTGTGTACCTCTAGGCGCAGGCCCTTGCTTCCGTAAGTGGGGAGAGGAGGGATTGGATAATCACATCCCACTGCTTCTCACCAAGCTTTAGCCCTCGAACAAGCTCCAAACCATTCCTTCCAAGCCGTGACGCTAACCCTGAATCTTGAACTAGCGCGAACAATCCTTTTGCCACGGCATCAGGTGTTGGGTCTGAGATAAAGCCATTTACCCCGTCTTCCACAAACTCAAGTGGTCCACCGCTATCAAAAGTGGTGACAACTGGTTTCCCCGCGGCGAATGCCTCGAGTGTAACGTAACCAAAGTCCTCTTCATATGGCGCAAAGTAAACCGCGCGACAGGTCGCATAGAGTGTCCGTAAAGTTTCGGGTGGAACGGTTCCAAGGAAAGATATTTGCCCACTAACTCCGAGCCGCTCACTTAAAGCGTGATAGTGTCCCATAATCTCGGGCACGTCGGGTGCACCGACAACTTTAAGTTTTACCCACGGCGGAAGAAATTTAAGTGCATGAATAGCGAGCTCATGGCGCTTAATATGAGCAAGCCGGCCGACAGAGAGGATAAAGGTTTCCTCGGAAGCATCTTCGCGAGCAACATTCAAGGGAACACACGGGAGCGGTGGATAGAGCACATCCGCAGTTACTTCGTTAAAGGTGAGGAGCCGGCGGGCCACCGTTTTTGAAATTGCAGCAACATAGCTCGCATCACGAAAAACTCGATCGTCCCCGCGGAGTAACGTTTGCCGGAGCGCTTCGTCCCGCAGATCTGTCGTAAAATCTGAGTACTCAGTATCGTAGAGATCGTAGATTTGGCGGTGTTGATGGATTAACCAGATACTCTTCCTCGGATGTCTCGCGTAGTAATTGGGGAACTTTGTGCCGATCACAAGATCTACTGGTTTACCCTCGAAGACTCGAAGATCGAGATTCTCCCAGAGCTTTACATAATCGAGGATGTCTTCTTTCGGCACATAGCGAATGGGAAGCTCAAGTCGAACGACTTCGTGTCCTCGCGCGCTCAGCGCAGAAGCAAGATCATCAGTGAGAAACTCAGCTCCGCCCCGTGGCGTTGGAACAAGTAGTCCAAGAAGAAGAATCCGTGCCATCGTTCACTCGTCTGTGACCTCGGCAATAATTGCGTAATCCTGTGCGCCGAAGAGTAGTCGATTCAATTCTCGGACATTCGCATTGAAGAGTTCAAGTGTCTGGATCCACTGCGGTGTCATATAGGCGGCAGTGGGAATCTCCCGGAGCAATGCTCCTTCGGGGAACGGTGAGAGCTCTCGATGCTCGAGGATGCGAAACCCAGCGACATTGACCATGAATTTGAATGTCTCAGGGTGGAGGGGGAGGAGATGTGTCGGATCGCGGAAATAATTCTGCGCGAGCGTAACAAGCGAGGTCACGTTCGGAGTCTCAAGAATAAGTCGCCCGCCCCGGCGAATCTTATTTCGGGCCAAGCGAAGGAACTGAGCGAGCGCATCGCGCGAGAGATGTTCAATGACGTGGATTGCAATAAGCCCACCGAGCGACGCATCGGGAAGTGTGACAAGATGTGCGAGAGCTTCTTCATTTCGAACATCAAGTCCCTGCTCGCGGGCGTACTGCTCCATCTGAGGATTAAGCTCGAGACCATAACTACGGATTCCCGTAGAACGAAAGAGGTGTTGAAGTTCGCCCCGCCCTGAGCCGATCTCAAGCACTGGTTCATCGGTTTCAGAGAACAGGGAGATATAGCCGCGGAGGCGCTCTTCGATCATCGCTTCGGATCCGCGAAATCTGTTCTCAAAAAGGTAATAAGAAGAGTCATGTGCGAGAAGGGCGGCAGTTTGTGCCTCTGGGGGAATGTTAGGAGGGGTCGAAGTCGAAGTCAAAGTAGGACCAGCTCGGTTAATTAATCGTTCGATCCCTGCGATGATGTTTTCCACCTCGCCGAGGCGTGTCATCTGGCGATTGAGCTCGGACATGCCATTCTGGAGCTCTGTTAGTTCATTCCTTGCAGCATTTGCCACGCGAGTCTCAGTTGCCGAAAGATTAGCCGCTAACTGAACAGCAAGCTGGGACATGTTTTGCTCTAAGCTCGAAAGTCGCACGCGGATCTCGGTCATAAAGCCAACTCGAGATGTTTCTTCGAGCGCGCTCAGGTATTCGACGACTCGTAAGGTAAAGGTCTGTTCAGCGAGTAAATAATCCTTCAACAACAATCGGCCAATGAGCGCGCCAAGTTTTCGGCGAAGGCGTCCGAGGAAACTATTACTTGAGGTTGGGAGTTCACTTCGAAGGAACTGAAGCGGAAACGCATGGGACGCAACAACACCCCCAATCCGCTCCGATGACTCAGCCGCGCTTCGCGAAGGCGTGCGATGTGCGAGGTTATGAGAACTGCTCATGGTGTTTAAATGGCCTTAAAATACTCAAACGGCTGCTCACATTCGCGGCAAAAGTAGAAAGTTTTACACGGAGTTGAACCAAAGTCACTTCTTCGCTCGGTTTTCTTCGAAGCACAGAACGGGCAGGCGACGATTAGCTTTTCGCGACCCAGCGTAACCACAGGGCTTTTGGGTGGCGCAATCCCGTACTGCCGGAGTTTCTCCTTCGCCTCAGCCGTCAGCCAATCGGTCGTCCACGCTGGGGCAAGAACGGTGTCTACTGACACGGAAGCGACCCCAGCTTCACGAAGCACCTGGACGATATCGTCCTCTATCATCTTCATCGCCGGGCACCCGGAGTAAGTCGGTGTAATCGATACTCGCACCGACCCTTGACTACTGTTCACCTCGACGTCGCGGACGATTCCCATATCGATCACGCTCAGCACAGGAATCTCTGGATCCTTCACCTGAGCGAGAAGTTCAAAAACTTTCTCTCGCGAATACTCCATTGCTACTACCAAGTGGCTGTAGGGAAAGTTCGGGAAACAATCTGCAATTCGGCAAGCAAATGGCCGAGGTGTTCTGTATGGCGGCCCTCGCGCGCACCTTGATACATGAAAATGTCAGCGTCGGGCTTGGGAATCGTTGCTTCAATAAGTGTTTCGCTAATGAGTTTGTTCCATGGGTCTCGAAAAGTCTCGCGGTTGGGAACAATATTTTTCTTCAAGAGCGACTGCTCACCCGTCGACACGTAGAATAACTCACCGGTAAACATCCAGAGATCATTTACGGCAGCGGAAATTCGCTCATGACTCTCGGCAGTTCCGTCGCCGAGACGCACCATCCATTCACGTGCGTGGCGGAGGTGGTAGGTTACCTCCTTGTGCGCTTTAGCGGCAATCGCCGCAAGATGCTCATTACTACTTTTTTTTAGCGCCTCATAATGGAGATAAGCGAATGCACTGTAGAAAAACTGACGGGCGATGGTGTAGCCGAAATCGTAATTTGGCTGCTCGACGAGTGCGCAGTTCCTAAACTCAGTTTCAACCCGTGAATAAACAAGTGTATCTGCAGAACGACCTTGGTTCTCAACTTGCGAAGCGAAATTTAACAGGTGTAAGGCGTGCCCTAAACAATCGAGGGCGATGTTTCCGAGGGCGAGCTCCTCTTCAAGAATCGGAGCGTGTCCACACCACTGCGATAACCGATGGCCGAGGATAAGGCTATCATCACCAAGCGTGAGCACATAGTCGAAGAGCTCAGCATTCACACGAATCCTTTAGGCACTTTGTAAAATTGAGGATGACGGTAGACCTTGTCGTCCGCCGGATCGAAGAATGATTCCTTGTCTCCCGGAGTGGTCGCGTGAATTGCGCTTGCAGCTACGACCCACATATTCACCGCTTCTCCCCGTCGCCCGTACACGTCTCGCGCGTTCTGTAACGCCATTTCAGCATCAGCCGCGCGCACACTTCCAGCGTGCTGATGCGGGTCGCCGCTTCGTTCTTGGACGAATACCTCCCAGAGGAACCATTCAGCGTTCTCGTCTCCCATCGCTACGCTGCAACCTTTTCCTCGTGCTTCTCGGCATACGCGAGCGCTGCCTCACGCACCCAACGGCCATTCTCCCAGGCGCGTCGCTTTGCTTCGAGCCGATCTCGGTTACACGGGCCTCGACCATTAATCACATTACGAAACTCGTTCCAATTAATCTCGCCGAATTCGTAGTGGCCTGTCGATTCATTGAACCGAAGTTTCGGATCGGGAATGGTGAGACCAAAGGTCTGTGCCTGGGGCACGGTAAGGTCGATAAAACGTTGTCGAAGTTCATCGTTGCTCTTGAGCTTCACCTTCCAGCGAAGGAGCTCACCACTATTCGGCGAATGGCTGTCGTGCGGGCCAAACATCATCAACGTCGGCCACCACCAGCGGTTCAGCGCTTCCTGCGCCATGGCTTTCTGTTCTTTCGTGCCAGCACAGAGCGTAGCGATAATCTCCATGCCCTGCTTTTTGTGAAAATTCTCCTCTTTGCAGATGCGAATCATTGCCCGCGCGTAAGGCCCATAGGAACACTTGGCAAGCATTGTCTGATTCACAATTGCTGCCCCATCAACGAGCCAGCCAATCATCCCCATATCGGCCCAACTGAGTGTCGGATAGTTAAAAATATTGGAATACTTCGCCTGGCCACTCAAGAGTTGCTGGGTAAGCTCAATTCGGCTCACCCCAAGTGTTTCACAACCACTATAGATATAGAGGCCGTGGCCCGCCTCATCCTGCACCTTCGCAAGCAGTGCAATCTTTCGCCGGAGTGATGGTGCCCTAGTAATCCAGTTTCCCTCGGGAAGCATACCGACGATCTCCGAATGGGCGTGCTGCGCCATCATTCTGATGAGTTGCTTACGGTAGCGTTCCGGCATCCAGTCTTTCGGCTCAATAGTCTCGCCACGCGCGATCCGGGCTTCGAATTGAGCGATCTGTTCGGGAGTATCCATTGCGGTCCTAATGGAGTGTCGAAGTTACTCTATTACTATCGCAAAAACGGCGGTATTTGGCAATGAACTTGGACATCTTGTCATTGCGAGGGAGCCGAAGGCGACCGCGGCAATCTCATGCCACGTGGATAGCAGACAGCACAGTGCTCGAGATTGCTTCGCTTCGCTCGCAATGACCGCGGATACACTATCCACCTTGATATGCGTAACGGCTCGCACGTGGTCCGCGCTCTCCTGTTCGCGCGATTCCTCTCCCCTTGTTCGCGGCGAGATGCTCTAAGATTTTGTATACCGTTTCAATCTCTCCCGCTTCATTGATGCCTTTAGCGATCTCTTCAACGAGCATCGGCTTGCTGTTCGATTGGCTCTTTAAGAAACTAGTTACTTTGAGTTGGAGCTCAATCACTCTGCCCGCGGCTTTCTTTCCGGCTTCGACGCCGGGTTGATGATATGCATTGACATTCACCAGGCTCGCGTAAAAGCCGACCGCTCGTTCATAGAGCGCAATGAGTGCACCCACGATCCGCGTGTTGAGCTCATCTATGGTAATCGTTATCGATTCTCGTTTGTTTTCATAGAGTGCACGCCGCGTTCCTTGGAGAAATCCGCTGAGATAGTCTCCTGAGGTAACACCTGGTTCGAATTCTACGCGCTGGTTGCTTGGAGTACTTGGCCCCAATGGACAATCATCGCGAAGAACTTCGATGAACGTCGCAAAGAAGTTTGGAATACCGTCCCGCAACTGCTGAATGTAGGCATGTTGGTCTGTGGAGCCTTTGTTCCCATAGACAGCAATCCCCTGGTGGACGATGTTCCCCTTGAGATCTCGCTCTTTACCGAGTGATTCCATCACGAGCTGTTGGAGATATTTACTAAAGAGCACCAATCGATCCTTGTAGGGAAGGATCACCATGTCTTTCATTCCTTTTCCCTGACCGACAGAGTACCAGGCGAGGGCAAGGAGCATCGCTGGATTACCATTCACTGTTTGTGTTCGCGTTATCTCGTCCATAGCTCTCGCACCCGCGAGGAACTCGTTAATATCGATGCCAAGCAACGCGGCCGGGAGAAGGCCAACTGGAGAGAAGATAGATGTGCGCCCACCAACCCAATCCCACATCGGAAATGTGGTAAGCCAGCCCTCGGCTTTTGCCTGTTCATCGAGCTTACTTCCGCGACAGGTTACGGCGATAGCATGCCGCGGAAACTCGAGCCCGCGCTGAGTGAAAGCGGCGCGGGCTTCTTCCACACCGTTTCGCGTCTCGGGAGTTCCACCGGATTTGGAGATTGCAATCACTAACGTTTGCGGCAGCGAATCGCCGAGCGATTCAATCACACGCGACATTCCGTCAGGGTCGGTATTGTCGAAATATGAGATCTCCATCTTCCGTCCTGGAGCCCAGAGCGCGTCAGCTATGAACTGAGGTCCAAGCGCCGAGCCACCAATACCGATGAGGAGAACGTGTGAGAAGCGCTTCTTTCCAGGGGCGAGGATGGTGCCAGAGGAGATCTTCTTAACGAATTCGCTGAGCTCAGTGAGTGTTCCCACAATGTCGCGGCGAATATCTTCGGTCGGCGCCTTCTCGGGGGTTCGCAGCCAATAGTGACCAACCATACGTTTTTCATCTGGATTAGCAATTGCGCCCTGTTCAAGGGATGTCATCTGCTCGAAGGCGAGCTGTGCTGGTTGCGTCATGCTCTCCAGAAAGTCGGGAGCAAAATCGATCCGGCTTGTGTCAAGTCCAACGCCCAAGTCAGTATTTAAAAAGAGTCCCTGACAGAATCGCTGCCATAAAATATCGTTGCTCGCCATATGAGATTCCCTCTGTTCCTGCGTGAGATTGTTGCCTCGCCCGACCTACGGCAAATTTTCATTGCGAGGAGGAAACCAACGAAGCAATCTCAAGAAGTTGGTTTGTATCGATGGAGCTTTAGCACTTTATGCGAAAAATTGCGATGAACGGTTGTCTCACTCTTCTCCTGTCCGTCGGGCTGTCAGCGGAAGCTGTTTCCGCCGACGTGGCCGAGGAATTCACTGCAGAACACCGGGACTTTTTCCATCTCTTTCGAGCGCCAGTTCCTGAAATCGCACTCGGTGCAAGTTACCAGCCGTCCACCCAGGAGGAGAGTGGCTCTGCCGAGTTTGATCGCGCTAAGTGGTATGGAAAGTTTGAAATCCCCATTCCAACCGCGACTGAACGATACCTTCGTTTTGGGGGCGAGTATGAACAGGGCATCTACGATTTCAAAGATGCAGATGATGGAGAGACAGCAGTTAGCTCAAAGACGCTCCACCGTATTGTGCTCCACGCTGGCTACGGCTTTTTCCTCAATCCCGATCTCCTCCTTACGGGGATAGCAAGCCCAGGAATCTTTTCGGACCTCGACGGTTCGGTGGATGAAAACGACTTTGATATGCAAGGGAATGCGCTGATTGTCTACCGGTTTAATCCGGGCGCGCAGTTGATTGCTGGGGTACGTGTCGGCGAAGAGTATGATGATTGGCCAGTGCTTCCGCTCGCGGGCATCCGCTTGCTGAGCGAGGATGGGAGCACACACATTAGTGTTACCCTCCCACTTGAAGCACGGGTAGGGTATTATCTCGATCCAAGTACTGAGCTCTATACTGGGTTATGGGTCACGGGCGATGAGTATCAGGCCGAACTTGGGCCGGATGATACGGAGTTGAACATCCAGGTTCAGGATCGTAGAATTGGAGGTGGTGCGCGATTCTTGTTTAGCGACCACCTGAGCCTGTCAATCGAAGGTGGAGTTGCGCTCCAATCTGAGTTCGATTTTGAGGCCGAGCAAACGAATCATTTTCGAGGAGACGTCGATCCAACAGGTTATATTGCGCTGCAACTGGGGATACGGTTATAGCTAAACGTTTACCGCCTGTCATAATTACCTTTCTAAGCTTTGTCACCTGTCTCGCGACAAGCACTGCCGAGCCATTTCGCCAGGTCGGCAATGAGTTCATTGAAATCGTTGCGATGGAAGCCGACATTATCGTTGAAGCTGATGTTGTTTCACTCGATGCAGCGAGTGTGAGAAACATTTTAATGGACGCACGCCCAAGCGGTAAGCAACTTACGAAAGGTCTACGCGTCTCCGGATTAAATTTGCCGACATTAGCTCTGCCCGTTTACAGTAGGCCGGGAGAGGACGGGACATTTACAGGCGAACGTGATGTAGAGTCGACCCGGGTGCTCCCAGAGCAGCTTCTCCTGTTCTATCAATCTCATCTGGCAGAAACGAACCGTCGCTACGGCCTGGCGACACCATCGCAGATGCTTCCGCAACCAAATACGCCAGTCGATCGCGCCACCCTCGCCGCTTTACTTCGGCCGAAATTTACCTTTGGACGATATGCATATTACTGGTATGCAGCGTCAGCTGAAAAAGTCGATAACATTTCGAGTAGTGACCAGGCGACAATAAGCATCGTTGAAGACCTGCTTCAATCTGCAGAGATCTTCCCACACATGCGAAAACAATTGGATGCAGTTATCCGGGGTGAACACGAATTGCTTCTCGGGACTCGCCATCCATTTATCCGGCGTTATGTCACCCCGCGAGGCTACGACAGTTGGGCGGAACTTCGTTCTCGACTGAGTCGAGCGATTGATGAACGCGGTAAGTTCTACCGTGCCGAAGAGCAACTCGACCGCGAAGCGCAGCTCCGCTTCTACCTCAGCCGGGTCGATCGAGAGAATCTTTTTACCAACTATGCACTTGAGGAGCTCGTTGCGATCGGGGATCGGCATACGGCACGTGAATTATTTGCCCGTGTCGCAAAACTGAAAATCTATGCCGATGATGCCTATGAGGGAGCACGGAATCTTGTAAGTGACGGTAAACCCAATAGAGCGGCACTGCCCACCAGTGTGAAGACACTGAATGACGAAGTGGAACAGGAGTGTAAGACAGAAGCTTCACGCACGGCTTGGTATCGTAAGCACGAATTACCTTTCTCTCAGTTAATGCGAGGCGTGGCCGAAAACACCACATCGTTTTCTGAGCTGAGAGGCTCATTGTCACAACTTTATGAACTGGAACTCCGTTGTTTTACAAACGCACATGGCATCTCCGCTGCGAAGCTTGAAGTTCCGCGAACACGAGTCATTAGCCTTGAGGGGCATCGTCTCCTTGCATCCGGAGCGCTAACGTATGACGAGCTTGGGCTTTTAGAGACAGTTGTTCCTGTGGGTAAGAAATTGTTGGAGAAGCAAGCTAAGGTGCTCGATAATTTTTCGCCACAGTTAACGTTAAAGGCGCTCAAGGAAATTTCTGAAGTTCCCTCAAGTTTCCGGGGGTTCGTTCGGTTCTGTGGAATGGCGCTTCATGAGTATGAAGCTGTAATCATTCCTGACTTGCGAGTCGGCGACCATGTGCTCTGGGAGTCTGCTTGTGAGGAGCTAAAGACATTTCACTGGCCGCACGACAGCTGTAAAATAGATGACAGTCGACTGGAGCAAGAGCTCGAGCAATACGGGAGGAGTGTTGTATCGCTCCTCGAACGAGCGATACAAAGAAATGACGAATATCTACTAACAGTCATCATGAAGGTACTCCGCAGTTATGACCTGAAGCGAATTGCGGAATTCCTTGCGGCAGTTATCCGTCGCACGGAAGCGTATCATGGAGAGCTCGTTCATACGATGTTTCTCCGCGAACTACAGCATTTCCCCTATTACAATCTCGCGTATGCAATAGCCGAGCAGTATGAGAGACAGACGGAAGCGCAGCAGAAGGTCCTCGACCGAATCCTTGCAAACCTCATTGGCGCGAGTAACATCCAGTCCGCGGAGGGCCCTGAAAGAAGCCCGTGGCGCATGTATCTGGAGAACCTGACACGCCTGGCTGATCAGCCAGGCCAAGAATACGGCGACCCGGTGCTCCCTAACAAAAAGGCGCTGAAGAGAATCCTCGAGGGGAAAACGTGCGAGTACGACGATCTTGGCTGGAATTGGAAATGGAAGAAGCTAGCGGAGAGCTATCTGGCGAGGGCTGTTCCGAGCTAGAGGAACACAATAACAATCCCTCTGGTGCTCACCTGCTCTGTTGCTCTGTGCATTAATTTTTACGTAATTACTATCGAGCGTTACGGCATTCGCAGAGAATTGCTTGCAGTTCAAGCGATTAGAAAAGTAACAGAGCAACAGAGCAGGTGAGCACCAGAGGGTAGAAGATTTGTGGATTCTCTAGTCAGATTCAAAAACTTCAATCAGCATATCGGACGTTATCAACGTCGGAAAAATATGAGGCTCTCGATTTGAGCCAGGGAAGTAGACATAGAGCGGCACACCGTAGGCACCGAAACTCCGGAGCGCATCCCCCACGACCTTGTCACCACGAGTCCAGTCTCCTCGGAGAGGTAAAATGTTGTTTGCTTTGATTACTCGTGCCACCTCTTCCCGTTCTATCGCGAGCCGTTCATTCGCTTTGCAGGTGATACACCACTCGGCAGTGAAATCGATAAATACTGGCCGTCCTGAACTCCGTGCGTCCTCGATAAGTTCTCGCGAATAGTTCTCCCACGGAATTATCTTCGTCACTGCTGTTGTGCCGGCCACACGCTCTGTAGCCGGAGTCATAATCCGAGGCCAAAGCCCAATTGTTGTCGCCGAGATTCCAAGGAGGAGTAAAATATTTCCTAACCAACGTCGCGCTTTCGAACCACGGCCGTGAAAATACTCGTGCTTGCCCCAGACAAGAAAATGAATTGTAAAAAGCAGGAGCAGAATCCATTTCGCTGAATCAGGATGAAGACTCTCAAACACGAATATCAACCAGAGGGAGGTTCCGAGCAGTGCAAAACCCATGAAATGTTTCAGCCGATTCATCCACGCACCTGGTCGCGGAAGGAGCTTGAGCAATTGGGGGTGTGAGGCGAAATAGACATAAGGACTCGCAAGTCCCACACCGATTGTGAGGAACACGAGTATAACCACGCCGGGTGGCTGACTAAAAGCAAAGGCGAGTGCTGTTCCAAGAAATGGTGCGGTGCACGGCGTGGACAGCGCAGTAGCAAGAATACCGTCGAAAAAGTCCCTCTGTCGCGAGGGGCGGAGCGAAGTAATGTACTCGTTTGCGTGCTGAGTAAACGGAAGATAGAAGAGGAAAAGATCAAAGAACCCAAGGCTCAATACAAAGGTAATGACAAGGAGGACAAAAACGAATACGGGTTCTTGGAATTGAAAGCCCCAGCCGATTGCCTCTCCACTTTTTTGTAACGCGATAATTGTAACGGCCAACACGAGAAAGGACGCGATCACCCCTAAGCCGAAGAAGCTAGCTGACCGTCTCGCTTCAGTTTGTGTTTGGCCGGCCTGACTAAAGAAGTTAAGCACCTTAATGCTGATAATCGGGAGCACACAAGGCATCAGATTGAGAATGAGGCCGGCAAAAAAAGCTGAAAGGAGTGCAAGGCCAAGGTGAACTGGCGGCGCGGGAAGGGGCTTTGGAAGCGAAGCGAGAGGCGCGGCCATACCCCGACCATGGAGCCGATACTGAAGCCGGTGAAAAGAACCGGAGGTGGACTGATCGGGCATTTTCTCTTTCGTTTGCGAAAGCGCCCACGGGAGAGTGACGTCATGCGGAGCACCGGAGAGGCTGGGGGCAATAAGGATTTCTCCGGCGAGCGGTGCAATATTTTCAACTCGCGCGGGCTTACGACCGAGCCCAAAGCGAATCAATATCGCCTGTGAGTTCGCCCCGATTCGTGCCTCACCCTTTAGCACCGGCATAATTTCGTTGCTGTAGGCAAACAGCTGAATGAAATTCTCTACGGTCACATCGGGGGGGAGTGGAACGTTTTCAAGCTCAAGGAAGCCCATAACCATGCCATCGGCCGACTCTGCATGAAAAGCTCTCAGCGAAGCATTTCTAAAAAAAGGTATGGTTTGAACTTCGTCTAACGGGACAGCGGTAGTCGCGTCGTAGTGACTGATAAGCTCAGCGTGCTTTGACGGCTTTGGTTTTTCATCTCTGATGGTGAAGCTGTGCGTGAGGGGCACCTGCCCGGGAACACAGATATCGCTACAAACGAGGAATTCCACCTTTCCGCTGACGCTCACTGATTTCGACTTAGCACTCAGGGTAGACTTGAGCGTAAGATCGGTAATGAGTGCGGTCTCCTTCGCATAGCCGTAGGTGTAGATCCCTCCCTGCTCAGAAAATATTTCAGGGGGCGGGAAACGGAGCTCTGCGAGTTTCCAATCGGTGCTCTCATCCCAGAGAACACGTGTCGGTGACCCACCCTCACCACTATGTTTCCAGTAAATGTGCCAGCCATCATCGATTTCAAGGAGCACTGCGATTCGGGACGAAGCCTGCGCTTGATCGGGGGGTGGAACTCGCAGATGGTCGAATTCACTGATGAGCTTCACCGTTACATGTTCGTTCCCAGCAAACGGCGAAGAATCAGCGTGAACCACTAACGGAGCGAGGAAAATGCTGAAGAGGAGCGCGGAAGCGAATCTCACTGATTCTCCACCCGTGTGACGCGGTCGTTTCGCACATGTTGGACGCGTTTCGGAAGGAAATCATCCGTTACTACAACGCGTTCACCACAAATATATCGGGCGGCGTCGAGCCCCGCAGCAAACGAGGTGGACATGCCAAAACCGCCAAATGCACCAAGCCAGAAAAGCCGTGGACGAGTGGAGCTCTCTCCCCAAATCGGCAGGTGGTCAGGCGTGTATGTGCGGAAGCAATGCCAGCCTGAACCAAGTTTAAGATTTTTTGCGATCTCAGGTAGAGCAAACCGAAGTTTTGTCGCGACTGCTTCTCGGAGATTAGCCTCCGGAACGAAAGAATCTGGATCGGCTGTTTGCACGTCACAGATCGATACCAACCGATATGCATCGTCCCATTCTCGAACGTACCAGTCCTGTTGTTCCTCCCAGTAAAAGCCGACACCGTGCTCCGGCATATAATCACGATCCCAACCCGACACAAGAAAGAGGTGACGCGCAAAGGGCTCGGCATGAACCAATTCCTCTTCTACGTCGCCACTAAGAAATCGGTTCAGCCATGCGCCGGCAGCGTTTACTAGCCAACGTGCTTGATACTTCCCGCCGTTTTTTGTGATAACCTCCCACAGGTCTCCTACTTGCTTTACACTTGCTACCTCGGTGCTCAATTGAAGCGTAAGGTGGTTTTTTGACGTAGCATCCAGTAATGCCGACATATATTGATCGGGCTTGAGTAGGCCGTCTGTTTTCGTGTAGACCGCGTTTACCGGGCCGAGCGATGTCTCAACAACTCGCTGCTCAAAGAGTGATTGGTGGTGGCCTGGAACGGTTCGGCCGACAACGAGTGAGCCGGTCAATCGAAACGAACAGCTGCGTACTTCGGCTGGCCATCCCTCGAGGCTTCGGAGTGCCCAGTCAGTGAGTTGAGGATGATGGTATAGCTGACGAATCATGCCCGCGTTCTTCCCGGAGGCGTGTTGAGCGAACGATGACTCGCGCTCGAGAATGAGAGTCCGCACCCCTCGTTGAGCGAGGTGGTAGCCAACAGAGAGTCCAAGCGCCCCGGCGCCAATAACAATCACATCTGCATTCTGTAACATAATAGCGTTTTATTATAGCAACCTAATGCCTTCCCGTATGTATTCCACACGGCTGTTGTGGAGAATGATGCATTGCTAGCGGGGTTATTATTGCTATGTTATAGACTGCAAAAAATGCTTTAGGAAAGTCATTGCTAAGTCCTCAGTGGACGCAAGTTCTCAATGAACCTTACAGAAGAACTTCTCAGTTGGATCGGTGAGGAGCATTTCAACCGAGTAAGCGCTGGCCAGGAAACAGCGATACCGGTCCATGTGCTCTTGCTCCGGATGTCGCTTCGTGCGCGAGAGGATGAAGGAGAGGATCTCTCGGAGTCGGTAGAGCTCAGTTTGCGAACGTTTGACCGCGCTTCAGTATATCGCACGCTCAAGCAACTTGAGGATCGAGATTTAATCCGTCCAGTAACCCCTACGGCGAAACCAGCGCACACAGGTGCGTTGAGCTCAAAGCTTGCGCCAAAGCCAACTGAGAACAAAGGTCCCGAGTACGTTGCGATCACAGAACATGGATTACTTGAGCTGCAGCGAATGGAACTCCTTGCGAAAGCAGAAGCGGAAGGGGAACGGACCGATGAGTAGGCGTGATTCCGTTGCTACGACGCTTTACTCAACATTCGCCGAACTCGCGCGATAATCTTCTCCGGGCTCGCCGTCTTTGCAATAAAATCATCAGCGCCAGTAGAGAGGAGTTCGACTTCTGTCTCCTCGTCAGAGAATGCTGTGAACATGAGTATTGGCAGGCTTGAAATCTGCTTTTCACTCCGAACGCGTCGGACGAACTCTTTCCCATTGATTCGTGGCATCGCAAGGTCACAGAGAACGAGATCTGGAGGCCTACGGAATACCTGCTCCAAACCTGCAACACCGTCTACTGCTTCGTCTACATGGTAGAATTCATTTTCGAGTATCAACCGGATCATTGTTCTCACATCCTCATCATCATCGATGATGAGGATCCTCTGTCGCTTAAGACCTGATTGCTCGGTCGAAGACTCTGCGCTCTGTGGTAGGGAAGGCGCGGTTTTTGCGTACGGCGTCTCGTGCGATGTTGGAGGTACGGCAGGACGAAGCTGGAGCACGCGTCCAAACTCGCGCCACGATATCTGTCCAGTTTGGAGAAGCTCCAGGGTATGTTCACGAATCTCACCAATGCCTTTTCGTTCAGCGTATTCGACGAGTCGTTGCGGAGAAGTTCCGCTAGCAATGAGCGCGAGTAGGTCGACGCTCGGCTCCACAAACCGAAAAAGCGCGGTAACGCCGCGATAACCAGTAAACTTACACTGAACACATCCGCGAGGTTCGCGAGCAGATCTGAGTAATGAATCAATTTGCACACCGTCAAAATTTCCCTCGAGAAGTCGCTCGGCATCGCCAAGGCCTGTAAGAGGTAGCTCGCGCGCACAATGTTCGCAGAGGGTCGCGACCGCGCGGACTTCGAGAATTCCGCCGAATATGTCTGCGTGCCTTGTGCCGGGGAGAACCGCACTTTGGAGCACAGCGAATGAATCATTGAGCATGTAGCCATTTACCCCGAGCACAAGCAGCGTTTGGGGGTGCAACTGAGCCAAGACCGCGCTCACTTCTTGCGCTGTATGAGCACGATTGATCAGTAAGACGTCCGGTTTATCGGCAAGTTCCTCAACAGAGGCGCTTTCGATATTTGAACCATCTGCTTCCGAGAGAGCTCGCTGACGGATACCGGGGAGAGCTGTGGCAATCGATTCTTCGACTGTTGTTACGCGGGCCCCATTCTGCTGAGCAAGTTGTGCGAGAGCATAAAGGGTTGTGGTGAGCCCTGTGTGTCGCGGAGTAGTAACGAGTAGAAATTTTCCTCGCTGCCCGAGTGCCGTGAGAATGGCATCACGAGTCGTTGCACTCATTCCAAGGAAGCGGACATCATGGAGCACATGAAGTGGAGTGGTAACGCGCAGCCTACGCTCTCCCTCAGGAGTGCCCGCGAGTTCGACGTTCCATATTGACTGTTCCAGCTGATATCGGAATGTCCGAGCTGTTTGCTCGCCACCCTTGGCGCGAAACTGGTAGTGCTCCCAGAGAATGTTTCCAACTCCTTTCGAGAAAGTCGCCAGTTCTCGTGAGCCGCCAGCGACAGATTGACCTTGAAGCGAGATGCCGCGTGGACAATCCACGAAGAGGATCGAACTAACGCAATGCTTGATCGCATGGTTGAGAATCTCGTTTGCGAGACGACTAAGGGTTCGGAGGCGAGTATGAACGAGTGGCGTACTAAATGTCTCATCCGGGCGGGTAAGCTCTGCTTCAAGTTCTGTTACCAAGCGACCGAGAGGCAGGTTATCGAGAGTGTTTTCCGAATCTCCCTCCATCAAGGGCGCAAGCGTTGTAAGTAAGCTTGACTCGGTAATGAGGACTGGTTGCACGGGTATTCCAAGTCGAGAGCATACCGTTTGGATGACACTCGAATCGGCTGGGTCAACCATCCCCAAAGCGAGTGTACCCCCTTCGAAACGAAGCGGAAGTACGCGATGCGCTAGCATGAAATCAAAATCGAGCGTTCTTACCACTCCGACTGAGATGGCTCGCTCCTCACCGGATTGTCCTTTGGGCCGTTTCTGCCGACTCCTTTTTCGCTCGGCTTTGGGGCTTGAGAGGTCGAGTACTTGTTCACCTTGCGACGGCGCTTCGATACTGAGCGTTGATTGATAGGGAATACGAAGCTCCTTTGCAACGGTCTGAAGAATTGCTTCCTCGTCAGTAATGATTCCCTTTTGAACAAGAACAGTTAGAATTTTATAGTCGTGATTCTCAGACTTCAGCGTCTCGAGTGTATAGTCACTCACGATCCCGAGCTTACAGAGTAGGCGCTCTAACCCGCCTGAGGCCAGACAAATTGGTCGAACTGTTATTGGAATATTTAAGCTCATCACGACAACGTCAAATGGACTTCACGCTTCAACGGTAAAATCGACAAGTTCCCGAATTTTCTGAAATTTCTGGCGAATGCCGAGTAGAGTCTATATAACTCTATAGAACTCTGTGTTAAATCAGGGCCTTGATCGGGTCCGCTTGTCATTGCGAGGGAGCCTTCGGCGACCGCGGCAATCTCATACCGGGGCGATAACAACTGCCACACGATACAAGGAAAACCTTATGATTTCCCGACGTGCCCAAAGTATTGACGCTTCCGGAATACGCAAAGTGTTCGACCTTGGGGCCACTCTCTCAGACCCAATTAATCTTAGTATCGGTCAACCCGATTTTGACGCGCTCGATGTGATTAAGGAGAGCGCGAAGCGTGCAATTGATACGCGAAAGAGTGGCTACACAGTTACCCAAGGGATCTTGATGCTTCGGATGAAGCTTCGGGAGAAATTTGGGCTCACCGATGAGAGCGGGAAGGATGTCTTCATCACCTGCGGTGTAAGCGGTGGACTCATGCTTGGCTATATGGCGATGCTTGACCCGGGAGACGAAATACTTCTCCCTGACCCATACTTTTGTCTGTACCGGGATTTGGCGCTGATGTTGAACGCTGTTCCGAAGTACTACGATACTTATCCAACCTTTGGGCTTTCGGCCGAACGCATCGAACGAGAAATTACACCGAAGACTCGGGCGATACTCGTGATGAATCCGGGAAATCCAACGGGATACGCGGCAGTAGAGCGCGAATTAAACGATGTGGTGGCGCTCGCAAAGCGGAAAAATATTTGGCTGATCTATGATGAGATATATAGCGCGTTTTCCTATGATCATGCGCATGTCAGTTGTCTTGGAAAATACGAGAATACGCTTGTTGTAAACGGATTTGCGAAGTCGCACGGAATTCCTGGATGGCGCATCGGCTATGCAATCGGTCCGAATGAGCTGATTCAGAATATGTTGAAAATTCAACAGTTCAGTTTCGTATGTGCGCCGTCTATCGTGCAGTGGGCGCTTGTCGATGGAATTGATGTTGATCTGTCGAAAAAGGTAGCTGAATATAAAGAGAAACGAGACTTTATTTATCAAGCACTCAGTTCAAAATTCTCGGTGGAAAAGCCGACCGGCGCGTTCTATATCTTCCCCGAAGCGCCTGGCGGCAGTGGCGAAGCTTTCGTTGAGAAATGTGTGGCGAACAATCTCCTTGTCATCCCAGGGAGCGTGTTCTCACGGCGAGATAGTCACTTCCGCATCTCTTTTGCAGCATCGATGGAAACACTTTCGCGCGGCGCAGAGGTGTTAAACAAGCTCGCTTGAAGATGATTGGGTGTGAAATAGAATTTACCAGCGAGCTCTAGGCTGAACGAACGAATAAGGACGTTCGCACTCTCCTCAGGTGAGCAGCCACTCCCAACCCAGAAGAGATCGAGGCACTTCCCGGCTCGAAGCAGCAGTGCCTTTAACTCACAGAGTGCATATACCAGTTGTGGACTGAAGGTTTCGACCAGGGAACAGTCGACGATCCAGTTCATGCTCCCCTGGGTAAGTTGGTAGATGTTTGCAAGTTCTTCGGCAACTTGATCTGCCTGCTCAGTTGCCTGCATGAACGGGAGAAAAAGCAGAGCCGAGTCCCTTGAAACGCCGTGGGTAATTCCATTCGGGGTGCGAAAAATCATCACTGACATTCTTGAAGCATGACCACGTGTCTTCCCGCGACTGCTCATCTCTGAACGAGCGCGGTCAAGATAACGAACGCATGCTTGGAGCCTTAAACTATCACACTCGCGAAGAATCAACTCTTTCTCTTCCACAGTAATTGGCGTTCCAGGTTTTGAATTCCAGAACAGTTGGTTCTCAAGCGAAGTTGTGATTTCTTGCACACGCTCATCATTTGCAAGCAGGGGATCACATTGAATCGCGAGTATCTTGTCGAGGAATAACTGGCGAAGCTTAATTGCATCGCGCTCGAGATTCGTAAACGTGCTCACCGAGAGGACGAGCGCGCGGATCTGCTCAAAGAGCGGGGCGTGAGAAGCTATTCCGAAATTCGGTGCTGCCGACATTAATTTTGCTAATCCGCCCTTCGCAAATTTCACACACGCGGTGAAAAAATCGAAACTCAATAGCTACGGAGGATTAGCCCACCGTAGCACTTGCGCGAAGCGCAAAAGTGCGAAGGTTGGGCTAACCCGTTGTCCTGAAAGAAAATTCGTCGTGGCGGAATCATTGCTTAATGAATTGGCCGTGTTAGTGTGATTTTTCAGGCGTTCTCGTAGGCCGTACTCGGAGAATCTCTGATGATCTCTTTAGCACGGCAAACGTATACGTATACGTGAACGTGGCCGTACACGGTAACGTTGACGTCCACGTCTACACGTGCTCGGAGCGCTGCTCCACTGTTTAAAAATAATACGAAACTCGAATATACGCCGAGTCCCGCCGAGTGATTACACCGGCGTCCGCAGACCCCTTAAATTCACTATCCGATGGGCCAAAGGCGAGATTAAATCCGCTAAGCAAAAGCGCATTTTCCGTTATATCGTAAGCAAAACGAAGTTGATAGAAACCACTCTCATCTTGCAAGTTGTGGATGGTATTTTGGTAGAGGTTAAGCAGCGGAGTGAGTTCTAAACGGAGTCCAACAGTGAGGTAGTTTCGCCCAATCGTAAATAGCTCACCCCGAACGAGCCGAGTCGCGAGATCTCTCTCCAGGCTCGTATAACGTTCCGGTGTTTCTCCAAGCCCATTAAAGAAGTACTCGATAAACCCATACATGTTCTTCCCGAAAAAAATCCAAGACCGATCGATGTTACTGACGAGTGACATCACTTGGTCTCCGTCGGCAAGGTCAACCACTGAAAGGTCCAGTCGGAACACTGCCTCGGCGGCGGAGACTGCTACTCCACCGCCAAAAACCTTTTCGTCATAGTGCATGGAGCCAAGAAGATCGATATCAACTCGCGCGTAGCGAAATCGGTGCTTCACTGCGTAAGAGCTCGAATTACTCTCAATGCTATTTGTTGCAACATCCCGGCGCGGAACAATGAGGAGCTGTGTATCCGCACCACTCGAGTAAAGCCACTGTGCATAGAGAAGATCCTGGCCGGTCTTATAGTCCTTATCAATCTCAGTGATGCCAAATGGATTGTAGAGATCAAGAACCTGAAAGGTAAGCCCGTTCCCCCACGTGATTGCGTCACGCCCAGCACGAACGACAAATGATTCCGTTGCATAGTTGGCCCACAGTCGGTCGATGCGGTTTCGAGCGGAGATTTCATCGTCTTCACCGATATCGCTGCTGAGATCCAGGATCGCTACTTGGTCGTTATACGGTTCGGCTTGAAGTCGTACGGGTCGCAGAGCAAGAAGCTCGTAGTGGAGTGCGAACCGAAGGGCCTCGAACTGCTCCTCAGTTTTGAGCCGAAAATCAACACCGTGAGAGCCTTCTGAACCCGCTGAATCGAGCAGAGGAATATCATTCTCGGCTTCATCTAAGTAGCTAAACTGATACTTCACATGCCCGCCGCGCTCGACAGTTTCGGCAGAGCTAAGAGTGGTGAGGAAGAGTGTGCCGAGGAGCATCGAGAAGAGACGAGAGGACATACCTACCGGGATTCGTCGCTCGCGATCGTGCCGTCTTTAATTTGAACAAGACGCTTCGCAAATTGCATGACAAGTGGGTCATGGGTCGAGAAGACGAAAGTGACCCCATACTCCTCATTCATTGAACGCATCAGCACAAGCAGCCCCTTTGCGGTTTCTGAATCCAAATTCGCTGTTGGCTCGTCAGCGAGAATCAACTTCGGATTTCCTACAATCGCTCGTGCGATTGCAACCCGTTGTTGTTGCCCACCGGAAAGTTTTCCTGGACGACGTCCTTCAAGTCCCTTGAGGCCAACGTTTGCCAGCGCTTGCTTGGCGATCGTCGCTCGTTCAGTCCCTTTCATCCCGCGGAGATGCAAAACAAATTCGACATTCTCCTGGGCAGATAACACCGGAATGAGATTGTACGCTTGAAACACGAAGCCAACCTCATTCAATCGATGTTCTGCAAGTTCCGCTTCGGACAGCAAATGAATTCGAGTTCCACCGAGTTGAATCTCACCTGTCGTCGGTCGGTCAAGTCCACCGATGAGATTGAGCAGCGTGGTCTTGCCTGAGCCTGATGGACCAAAGAGCGAGAGAAAACTGCCACGTGGAATTGTAAGATTGATACCTCGAAGCGCCTCTACGACCACTTCCTCGTGCGTGTAAATTTTTGATACATCGGAGATGACGAGGTCGCCACCACCTCGTTCGAACTTATTCCCGGCTGTTTGTGGGTTAGATATTTCGAAGTGCTTCAATCGCTTTCCCTTTCGTTACACGCCACGCAGGATAAAGCGTAGCAAGAATCCCGATGCATTGGATCATTAAGTTCGACACGAGAATATCGCCAGGCCGCGCGCGTGGGTAGATAACACTTCGTAAACCAGAGAACTGTGCCCCGCGCGCAAATTGGCTGATATCTATTCCGTCGTGAAGCAGTGCGATTGCGCTAAACCCAGCCAAATTACCAATCGCGCAACCAATGACGAGTAAGATAATTCCCTCAAGGAGCACCTGAACGACTAATAACCCTGGCTTCATGCCAAGCGCGCGAATTAAACCAAATTCACGCATTCGTTCGAAGATCGCCATGAAGACGGTATTGACGAGGCCGAAAGATATCGCAATCACCACGATGAACAGCCAAAAGAAGAGAAAGCCATCTTGAACTTTCACCATTGCTCCAATGAGCGGCTGAAGTTTCATCCAGGGGAGCACTTCAAGGGATGGTGCTGCGTGCTGTAATCGAGAGAGCGTTTCATTCAGTTGATCATCTTGCACGAGCATTAACGAGAGCTCGGACACGTCGTTCCCTATTCCGAGCATCTCTTGGAGAACCTCGCGGCCAACGAACACTACCCCGGACTCGGTTGATTCAAGTTCGGCATCAAAAACACCGACGACACGAAATCCGCGCTCGGCAAGTTTACCGGAGATATCCTGACTGAGGAGCACGATACGATGCCCAACCTCGGTATCTAATTGTTGAAGGAGTTTTGCCCTGATGAGCACTCCGCGATCGTCCACCCCGGTCAACTTCCGGCCGGTAATAGGAACTGTCCCGAGAAACGAGATCGCCTTTTCCCGGACGGGATCAATACCGATGAGTGTTATACCGGCAGACTCGCGCTCGCTACTGATTACCGCGGGGACACGTACTCGCTCTGTCCATCCAGTGATTGACGGAGAGTCGAGAAGATTACGTAGAACACCAGTAGCAGGAGGCATACGAAAATTCACCGAGGGATCATCGACGTAACCCCCGGCGTGGATTTGAATGTGCCCAGTGAGCTCAAGAAGTGCATCACGAACCATCTGGTGGCCAACGCCTCGCCCGAGCGCAGCAAGTGTAATCGCACTTCCGAGCCCAACGGCGATGGCAAGAATGGTGAGCACGGCACGTCGAGGATTACGAAGTGTGTTCCGAAATGCGAGAACGGCAATGATTGTAAAGTTATGCATTTAGCTATCGGAGGTAGATTGCCTCCACCATACGTATTTTTTTTGCTCGCCATACTGGGTATAACGCACCGATGAGGGAAGCAAAGAAGATCACGCTTGGGCCATAGAGGAGCGCTCCAGCGCTGAGCTTCGTCTTAATTGAACTCGGTAGATTCCAATGCGCGAGAATCTCTTCTGTACCGGGGATCGAAAATCCATGCACACCGAAGTAGAGAATAATCATACTTCCGATCAGAGCTCCTAGGAGCAGGCCAAGTGTGGTGAGAAGCATACATTCAGCAAGGATAAACCCTCCCAGATTCCTTGGACTACATCCAAGGGCAAGCATGATCCCGAACTCGCGCGTGCGTTCGAGCACCGACATGAGGAAGGTATTGATCACGCTGAACGTGACAACGAGAACGAGGGATGCGTAAAACAACCAGCCCGAAGCCATATCGAGCTCAATTGCCTCCTTCACTCCAGGGATGAGCTCATCCCATCGGAGCAGGACCAGTTTGCTATCGAGCATTGTAGAGATCTCTTGCTGGACGTGTTCCACCTCGGAAAGTTTTAGTCCTTGAATGACGAGCGCGTGAGCTGCATCGTCAATCCCGAATGTTTCCTGGAAAAAAGGAAGGGGGAGTTGAATCATCGAGCGGTCAAGCTCGCGGGCTCCGCTCTCAAAAATTCCTACGATCTGAACTACCGTTGCAGCAAGCGAGCCATGGGCACCGTGACCAAGGATGGTGAGCTCGTCACCAATCTTCACTTGAAGGTTAGTAGCTAACGACTCTCCAATTACCGCCTCCGCTCTTGATGTTCGCTCGAGATAACGACCAGTCCGTACAAGACCCGGGATGCTCGAAACAAGTGTTTCACTCTCCGGCTCAACGCCGATAATTTGTGTGCCGTACACTCGAGATGCTGAAGAGACGATGCCAAAACCGTTTGCACGGAGACTTATTCGGCTTGTGTGAAGCCGTTCACTCAGGGTGTGCTTTAACTCGTTCGCATTGTCTACCGTGAGGTGAAACTGAGGCTTTGCATGGTATCCGTGACGTTGAACCTGTAGCTGTCCATGGTAGACGCTCACCGTCGCATCAATCATCGCCTCGTAGGAGCTAAGCTGAAGTCCGATGAAGAAAATTAAAACGGACGCGGCAAATGCAATTGCCATCAGCGTTAACGCTGTGCGCCGTGGATTTCGCCAAACATTCCTCCAGGCGAGTTTTAGAACTGTCATCACCGATTCCGAGGGTTACTAAGATTAGATAAGGTGAATGTTTGCGTTGGAATCGAAAGATTAAACTTTGCATCTTCGTGCACGACTTCGGTCCACTCCTCTGGTTTCTCTGCGCTCTCCATCCGGGTAACCCTGGGATAGAGCTTCCCACCGAGCAATTGAATATCCTTCGCCACAAGTCTTTTCACGAGCTTCCCACTCTGGTCAAAGAAACTGTGTTCGAGCACGATGTGATCGCTTCGAATCTTGAGTATCTCCTTTCCCCATACTACCGCAGCTTCCTCGTGTGGAATGGATTCAACAATGTCAACCTGGAGTCCATCATGTTCCTCTCGTCCAATGAATTGATGGGTATAGAGTTCAAGGATATCATCACTTCGAGAGATGTCTCGATAGGAGAAGTCTGAGCCCATCCAACTCTGGGTCATCATGCTTGGGGGGATTTTGATAATGCGGTTCACCTTCGGGGAGAAAGTCCAGGTGTCGTTCTCTAGCGTGAGTGTTGCATTCCCCGCGTCCTTTGGCGGAGCGGTAAAGCGAACGAGGGACTGATCGCGCCCGGAAGTCCAAGCTTCTAACTTCGTTCGCCTCGTCCAGTCGGGACGATGGATGATCATCTCTGAAGCTGTGTACGAAGAATTATCCCGCCAATAATCGACTGCTTCCTGCACACGTTTTCGAGCTGCAAGTGACGAATCTTCGGCAGAGGCGAAGGTCAAGGGAATGAGTAGAATAGCGATACAAGTTACTATTTGTAGGATGCCTTTCACACGAATGAGCATTACACAAAGCGTGCTTACGGAGAAGCCGCCCCTTTCATTGTCATTGCGAGCGCAGCCCTGCACCTAAGCGCACGCGCATGGTGCAGGGCGCAGCGAAGTAATCTCCAAGCACTGTGGCTTTTGCTATCGTCTCGGTATGAGATTGCCGCGGTCGCTATCGCTCCCTCGCAATGACATGGCATTTCCTTCCCCTCTGTTGCTCTGGTGCTCCGTTGCTCTGTTAATTAATCTTTACGTTATTGCTGCCGAGCATTTATGTGTACGCATGAGACTTCGGCTAGTTCATGGGACTAAAGAAAAATAACAGAGCAGCAGAGCACCAGAGCACCAGAGCAACAGAGGGGGTAACTCTCAGGAATAGAGTTGATACTTATGAATCTTGTTCACCACTTGCGGTTCATAGGCATCGATGATTTCGCCGTAACGACTCGTTAGGTCCATCATCACTTCGCGAAATTGGGTCAAATTTTCAACTTCGATATCAAGCTCACAATCCCACTCCCCAAGTGTTTTCAGAATGAAGACAATATTTGGTTTTGACTTACAGTAGTTCATAAACTCTTGTTGTTTTGCGGGATTCACCCGGTCGAGATAGATGAACACTTTGTAGTGAATTTGATTGAGCAGCTCGTGGTTGAGAACGAGGTTGTAGCGGGTGATGATCTTCTGCCGTTCTAGGCGCTTTATTCGCTGGAGCACTGCGTCGGAGGTAACAGGGAGCTGCTCTGCGATTTCAACTGCTGTCCAGCGCGAATTTTCAGCAAGCGCTCGAAGGATACGGAGATTGAGATCGTCGGTCGAAACTGCGTCAGAGTAGACCGAGTAAAATCCTTTCGACGGTGCGGTGCGTTTGCGATTAATGAGGTAATCCCGATCAAGATATTCGCCCGAGATGTTCACGCAGAAGACCCGCTTCTTGATGAAGCAATCGTAGACACCCGCAAGGTCGTCCACCAGGTTACTGAGGTGGAGGATGTCATGGATGTTTGCTGCCTTCACTGCGTAGCCGATATCATAACTCCCATCAACACGGGCGAGCCAGCAGACGGAAGGTTTCGCCCCGAGATAGTTGATAATCTCCTGAATGTTCTTCTCGTTTACGTTATGGAGTTTGAGGAAGACTTTGAAATAAGCAAAGCCGAGTTTTGCTGAGTCGACGACCGTGCAGAATTTATTAATCACCCCTTCTTTGAGCAATTGCCCAACGCGGTAGCGGGCCGCTTCCTGCGAGATCCCAACCGCGTCGCCCAATTTGGAATAGGGGATTCGGGAGTTTCGATCTAATTCGTAAAGGAGTCGTCTATCGGTCTTGTCGATTTTCGACATTTATCTTCTATAAACCGAGCAGCGGACCAAAAACAATCGGGATCTAGCATTTTTTTGCGACATGTTTACCGATTCTTGATACTGACCCCGTTTCGTCGTTCGTGCATCAACGTGAACGGGCAAGGAGAACAAAGGGAGAAGGGCCATGTATAATCTAGGAAATCACGCAGCAGCGAGTCCAATTAAGAGCGTCTACTTTCTTGAGTGTGATTACGAACAGAGTCGCCGCAGCTACCGTGACGAGAATGTCTTCCTGATTGGTCCGTACCGTTCACTTGAAGATGCGCTGAGGAGAACCGAGGTGGTCGGCGAATCATTAAAGCAACCGGTTCGTTCAGTTCGAATTCGTAAATGCCAAGCGGAGCCACTCCGAGATGATCGGTATGTGGTAGAAGGCACCCGAGTATTCTCAACAGCGTCGTTAGTTCCAGTTGCTGAAGATGGTAGTGTGAGTCTTGAGACGCGAGAGTATCATCTTCCGACTGATTTTTTTGATTCATCGGTTGAGTTTGTGTGAGCGAGAGCAAAAGACAGACTACGTACGGTCGAATCGAGTATGCGGTCTACGCTTTCGCGCAAGCCGCACTGCTCGATTCGACCATAACCCCTGCTCGGGTCCGGGCTCCTACTTTCCGCCGAAAGCGAGGTTCACAAAGTCTACCTCGGTTCGGGTAAGTTCTCGGCCAACATCACAGGGGATCTTCGTTTGATTTTTCCCCGAGACGCTCCAAACGATTGTCATCATATCTGCGGCGCGATTTACGGTATGGCGCTCTACGCAGACGACAGCTACAGGGAACATCTCACGGAGCGCGTCGGCGAGGCGTTGGGCGAAATCGATCCTCGCACTTGGTCGATATAGTGCTGAGGCCTCGAGATCGATCACCAACGCTTTCTTCGAAGAACCCCTGAGGCGACGCTTGAGTTCGTCCACCCAGGTGCCATCGTCCGGGCGGATATCGTCGTTGCCATAGAGCCAGAACGAGAGACGACCCGTAACCGGGTCGACAAAACAAGTTGACCTGCTTACTCCAGTAGTTTCCTTATCAACCCAATCCACCGCCCATACCTCCTCTCAACCGCAACCTTTGGCTGTTCGCAGCCTGTCTTCATACGCGCATTTAGCCACATATTAAGTGAGAAATCAATTCGATGCTTCGGTTTCCTGCGTGCTGTCGTGAACCGAAGCCTTTCCGAGCTTCAATCTCAATTGGTGAACTTGTTGCACACTGCGAATAAGTGCTGAAGACTCCTGAAAATTCAAAGACTGCGCGCCATCGGACAGCGCTAGCTCTGGCGCTCCGTGGACCTCAACAAGCAACCCGTCTGCGCCGGCCATCACTGCGGCGAGAGCAAGTGGAGTAACGAAGCGACGAATGCCGATCCCATGGGAAGGATCGACAATGACCGGGAGGTGACTCTTATCTTTGAGCACGGGAATAGCATTCAGATCTAGCGTGTTCCGGTACGATCGCTCAAAGGTGCGAATTCCACGTTCGCAAAGGATGAGTCGCTCATTGCCACTCGAGAAGATGTATTCAGCAGACTGGAGTAGTTCTTCGAGTGTGCTCGACATTCCTCGCTTGAGCAGCACCGGCTTATCAACTTTCCCCAGCTCGTGGAGTAACTGAAAGTTTTGCATATTCCTTGTTCCCACCTGAAAAACATCGATGTGGTCGTAGAGCGAAGCGACGTGAGACGGCGAGATGACTTCGGACACAACCTTGATCTGGTACTTACGTGCCAGGCTAGCTAGCATTTGAAGTCCCTCAAGACCGAGCCCCTGGAATGAATAGGGAGATGTCCTCGGCTTGAACGCTCCACCGCGAATGAGTGAGATGCCTTCGCTTGCAAGATGCTCTAAGATCGAATCCATCTGTGACTCACTCTCAATGGCGCATGGTCCAGCGATGATCGTGAATGCTGATCCTCCGATCGAAATTCCATCCGCAACCTTTATTTCAGAGTGCCCCACCTTCCATTTTCGAGATACGAGCTTGTAGGTGTCGCTCACCCGATGAACATCGATCACGCCAGGGAGATGCCCCACAGCGCGGATATCAATCTCTCTTGCTCCGACGGCAATGAGGTAGTTACCACCACCAGTTCGAACTAGAGTCGTCTCAAAACCGAGATGCTTAAGATAGCTCTCCACCCCGTTTGCTTCATCGACATCGATCTCATTTCGCATCCGAACGATCACAGCTCCTCCTCGCCGGCACGAATCTCTTGAACGAACTCCATCGTCGCAGCTTCTAGATTTTGAGCCGTAGCGATAGCACGGATAAATGCACTCCCGATGATACAGCCCGACGCGTAGTTCCATACAAACTTGCAGTGTGCATGCGTTGAGATCCCAAAGCCGACAAAGAGCGGCCGCGCTAAGCCGAGAGTTGAAATTCGTGAAAGCTCGGCCCGTTTTTCGTGATCGACGTTTAGTGCTCCCCCAGTCGGGCCGGGTGAGGAGACAAGATAGATAAATGGCGGTGCGAGCGAATCGATCTCTCGTAAACGTTCGTTCGAAGTTCGCGTAGTGGCAAGGAGCACATTCCCGATCCCGTGTGATGCAAATAGCGTCGCATAGCATCGAGTGTATTCTTCTAATGGGAGGTCAGGGATGATTAACCCCGCTACTCCAGCTTCACGACATGCAGTGAGAAATCGCTCGATTCCGAATTGTAAGATCGGATTGAAGTAGCCCATGAGCAATATCGGGATCGAGATTTCGTGACGAACACTCCGTAGCTGCTCCATCAGCAGCGATAGGTTCATGCCGTTTCCGAGCGCTCGCTGATTGCTCGCCTGAATCACTGGGCCATCAGCGACAGGATCGGAGAAGGGAATTCCAATTTCAATCATGTCGACACCAGCGCGTGCGAGCGATTTACAGAGGAGAGCCGTGTCGTCTCGTTCGGGAAATCCTGCAGTAAGATAAACCGAAAGAATCTGACGTTGCGTACTGAGCAGCGTATTGAAGCGATCCTGCATCTCTCAGAGCCCTCCATGTCCGTATGTTTCAAGATCTTTGTCTCCTCGGCCCGAGAGAATGACGACAATGGCGTCGTTGGGGGTGAGAGCAAGTTTTTCGAGGCAAGCAAGCGCATGTGCCGTTTCGAGTGCCGGGATAATTCCTTCGAGCTGCGCAAGAAGTGTGCCAGCGCGAAGTGCCTCGTCATCATTGATTGCGAGATACTGAACACGTCCTGATTGATGAAGCTGCGCATGCTGCGGGCCAACGCCAGGATAATCAAGTCCGGCTGAGACCGAATGTGCTTCGACGATCTGTCCATCTGGAGTTTGTAGGACGAGCGTCTTACTTCCGTGAAGTACACCGATGTGGCCAAGTGCAATCGACGCTGCCGAAGCACCGCTCGCAAGACCTTTTCCCCCCGCCTCAGCACCGATCAACCGAACTCGCGGGTTACTGAGGAAGTGATAGAATCCGCCAATAGCGTTACTCCCGCCACCGACACAGGCGAGAACAGTTGTTGGCTCGTTCAGGCCGAACTGCTCTCGGAGTTGTCGCACGAGCTCTTCGCTAATCACGCTCTGGAATCTACTCACCATATCCGGATATGGATGAGGACCCACAGCCGAGCCAATCAAGTAGTAGGTATCGTCGGGATGAGTAATCCAATCGCGAAGCGCTTCATTCGTTGCATCCTTTAGTACCCGGCTTCCACTTTGAACTGGGATCACCTCTGCACCGAGCATTTTCATCCGTGCCACATTGGGAGCTTGACGTTTGATATCAAGCTCTCCCATGTAAATTACGCAAGAAAAGCCGAATAGCGCTGCCACTGTCGCGGTTGCTACTCCGTGCTGTCCAGCACCGGTCTCGGCAATGAGTCGGGTTTTGCCTAACGCTTTCGCAAGCAACGCTTGGCCGAGCGCGTTGTTTATCTTATGTGAGCCGGTGTGATTGAGATCTTCGCGTTTAAGCAGAATCGATCCCCCGTAACGCCTCGAGAGGTTATGCGCGAAGTAAAGTGGAGAGGGCCTCCCAGCAAAGTCGGAGAGTAGTTTTTTAAACTCTTCCTGAAAGCTTGCACTCTCGATGATCGGTCGGTAAGAAGCACGGAGCTGTTCTAGGTTATCGTGGAGCATCTCTGGGACAAATGCTCCACCAAACTCACCGAAATATCCAAACTGATCGACTGTAAAATTCATCGACGAACCTCCTTGATAAGTTCTTGAACGAGAGGGATTGATTTTCGGCCGGGTGATAGTTCGACCTTGCTGCTTGCATCTATTCCAATAAGCTGCGGGAGGGCGCGCTGTAACTCTCGCACGGAGGCGAGGCGTGAGCTTTCGATACCACCGCTTAGGAAAAAGGGAGTCGAGAGCGAATAATCAGCAAGGAGTGCCCAGTTGAATGGCTCGCCACTTCCTCCGTATCGCTCCGATGGAGAGTCAAAGAGGAAGTAGGAGCACATATCTTCAAAGGGGCGGAGCGTATCTGAAGGAAGCGCCTTCGAAACGCGAAAGGATTTTATGAGCTGTATTTCAGGCAGCCCTTCTCGGAGCATACCACAGAACCCAACGTCTTCGTGGCCGTGGAGCTGGACGTAATTGAGCGCGAGTCTCCGAGCGATAGAAACGATCTCTCCAATCGGGGCGTTCACGAAGACGCCTACTTTCTTGATCTCAGGTGGGATTATTGAGATCCATTTCTCGACAGTATCTGGCTCCGCAGATCGCTTGGACCCAGCGTAAAAGATAAAGCCAAGATAGTCGGGGCGAAGCGCTGCAAGCTCGCGCGCGTTCTCCTTCTCACGGACGCCGCAGATTTTTACCAAAAGCTTCACTGCTTGAGTCCCTCGATAAATTGTTTGCACTTCTGTACCGGGTCGCTCGACTCCATGAACAACTCTCCGACGAGAAATCCGACAAAACCGAGTTGCTTTAATGCGTGGACGGTCTCGGCTTGTCGTATTCCACTTTCGGAGATTTTTAGAAATTGAGGCGGAACCAGCGCGGCGAGGCAAAATGATCGTTCAACATTTACCTTGAGTGTACGCAAATCTCGATTATTTACGCCGACCAGGTCGATGTCGTCGGTGAGGTGCGTTTCGAGGTGAGAACGATCGTCTATCTCGAGAAGGATTTCAAGACCCAATTGTTTAGCGAGTCTCGAGAACCGAACACATTCGCCAGGTGTAAGAACACTCGCAAGAAGGAGCACGACATCCGCTCCAATCGCCTTCGCTTCGATGAGCTGATACTCGTCAATAATAAAGTCCTTGCGAAGCACCGGGCAGAAGTTGAAGCTCCGCGCGAGGGTAAAGTCCTGAACACTCCCACCAAAGTACTTTGAATCAGTAAGCACTGAAAGCGCAGAAGCCCCTGACTGCATGTAGCCAATAGAGAGTTCCTCGATTGAGAGGTGTGAATTGAGTTCTCCGCGTGACGGGGAACGACGTTTAATCTCCGCGATAACCCCAGCTTGATTTGGCCGAAGGAGGTAATGCTTCAATGAAACTGAACGGGTTGAGAAGTAGATACTCTGCTCCAGGAGTCGCGGAGGATAGAGTTCCTTTCTGCCCTGGACCTCGCGCCGCTTATGCGCAACAATTTCTCGAAGTATGCTACTCATCTTGCGCCTAAGAATTTCTTCAAACTGGAAAGCGCTCGCCCCGCTCGGAGGGACTCGCGACTTAACTCAAGACATTCCGTAAGCGACGATTCCAGCTTCATGAGCGAAAGAGCGACCGCAGCGTTTGCACACACCACATCTTCCTCCGCTCGGGTACCCTCCCCTGTCATGATTTGCATGAACTGTCGCAACGCGAGTGCCTTCTCGCTTGGCGCACGAATCTCGGAAGGATCAACCGGTGAGAGTCCGAGGTCGAGTGGTGAGAACATGACGTCTCGCCCATGCTTTATGAGCCGGAAGGAATCAGTGAGTGAAATCTCATCGTACCGGTCGAGCGAATGGACAACGGCAAAGTTTCGCCCGGCACGTTCGAGATACTCGGCATAGAGCCGGGCAATTGCTGGCTCGTGAACCCCAATGAGTTGGGTCATGACGCGACCGGGATGAACGAGAGGACCAAGAATGTTGAATAGCGTGGGAATGCGAAGCTCTCGTCGCGTGGAAGCAAGGTGACGAAAAGCGCTATGAAAAAGGGGCGCATGGAGGAAACAGATGCCCGCACTCTCGAGCTGGTGCCTTAGCTCGGCTTCGTCTCTCGTGAACTTAACGCCAAGTGCTTCGAGGATATCTGACGACCCACGCCCTGAGTTTGAATAATTGCCGTGCTTTGCAACTGGGACGCCTGCGCCGGCGACAACAAATGCGGCAAGGGTTGATACATTGATCGAGCCCTTTCCATCCCCACCGGTGCCCGTAAGATCAATTGGCTGATAGGGGGAGAGATCGACAACGTCTGCTAACTCCATTGTGGCATCAACAAAACCACTCAATTCGGCGAGACTGAGTTCCCGAACCGAAAATGCGCCAAGCAGAAAGGTAGTTTCAGCGATACTGAGCTCGTGGTGCCCAATCGCAAGGAAGAGTTCTCTCGCGTCCTTATGAGTTAGCTCAGTGTGAGGCAACATCGTTCCCTCCATGAATCCAATTTTCGAGAATGCGGCGGCCGCAAGGAGTAAGTACCGACTCTGGATGAAACTGCACTCCGCGCAGGTTAAAGACGCGGTGGCGAATCGCCATAATGGCACCTTCGTTATCGATCGCAGTTACTTGAAGACAGTTCGGTACCGTTTTTGGCTCAACCACCCAAGAATGATAGCGTCCCGCGGGAAATGATTGGGGAATACCGTCGAAGAGGTAATCTGTATTGTCGATGACGATTGTCTCTCGCTCGCTTCCATGAACTGGACGTGGGAGATTGACTAACGTCGCGCCGAATACCTCGGCAATGCATTGATGACCGAGGCAAACCCCGAGCATATTCTTCTCATTGGCAAATGCCGCAATTATTTCAGCCATGATGCCAGCTTCTCGTGGAAGTCCTGGACCAGGCGAGAAAACGATGCGTTCATATGCACTCACTTGAGCGAGCTCAATTCGATCGTTTCGCACTACATCGAGTGGTGTAGTGGTGAGTTCGCGAATGATTTGCACGAGATTAAATGTGAACGAATCGTAGTTATCGAGGACAAGAATTCGTTTCATATCGGGAGGCCCTCCGCTTTTCTGAGCGCGTCTGTCAGAGGGGAGAGCTTTGCCTGAATTTCTGCTAGCTCACGTTCTGGTTGGGAGTCTGCGACGATGCCAGCGCCAGCCTGGTAGCGCAGGGTGTTTGCTTGACTCAGAAACGATCGAATGAGAATGGCGTGGTTACAATCACCGGTTAGTGTAAATACTCCGAGGCAACCGCCGTAGTATCCTCGTGATCTTTGTTCATACTGGTCGATGAGTTCCATCGCTCGAATCTTTGGCGCGCCGGTAAGCGTTCCAGCAGGAAATGAGTCAAGGAGTGCATCGACGGTAGTTCGGGTTCCATTCAGTTCTCCGCTCACTTTGGACTCGAGATGGAAGACGTACGGGAGGGGAGTTACTCGTTTAAACTCTTTCACCTCTACACGACTACAATTTCGCGAGAGGTCATTTCGCGCGAGGTCGACGAGCATCACGTGCTCAGCTGATTCCTTTGGGTCATTACGGAGCACTTCTCTTATCTTTTGATCGTGTTCGTCGTTTCCAGTGCGTGGTGCTGTTCCTGCAATAGGAAACAGCGATGCGCGGCGGTTTGTCACGATAATCTGAGCCTCAGGTGATGCGCCGAAAAGCTTAAAGTCCCCGTAGTCAAAATAAAACTGGTACGGCGAGGGATTCAGTAAACGAAGCGCCCGAAAAATACTGAACTCATCACCGAGAAAAGGTTGAGCATATGAACGGGAGAGCACGATCTGAAATACATCACCGCGCGCAATATGCTTAAGCGCTTGCTCAACAATGTGCGAGAACTGCTCGTCGGAAACGCTTGCCGTTCGATCACCTCGAAATTGCACTGGAGCAGGAGGCCGGAATTGCTTTGCCGCGAGCTTTTCTACCCGCTGCAACTCTTCGTGATTAATTTCCTCGCCGACGAATGAGTTTATGAATAACGAAAGTTCGTTTGTTCGGTGATTCAAGACGAACAGGTAACGATAGAGTCGGTAGTAACAATTGGGGATCTGTAGTGGATCATTACTAAGACTCTCACCGAGCGTTACATCCTCAAAGAGCGGGGTTGCGTCATAAGAGAGATAACCGAAAAAGCCATTAAGCAATGCACCCGGAATTTCATTTTGCTTGAGGTGGAAGCACGAGAAGAAATCGTTCAGGATGAGCCGCGAGTCCTTCCGAAGGTTAGTTTGTTCAAGCGTTTGCGTGGTTCTCCTCTCACCAATCTGCTTAAAAACTTCGCGTTCGGACACACGAAACGAGACTATCGGGCGGCAGGCGATATATGAGACAAAAGCATCGGCATCGTTATATGGGCGAGTTTCAAAGAGAATACTCTCCGGAAATGCATCGCGTACCGAAAGATACACCCCGACCGGTGTAACTGTATCGGCGACAATGCGCTGAACCAAGGTCGTGTTGAGACGAAACTCTCCCTCTGGCACGAAACGTACCTCATGCTACGCGCGAGCACGTGGAAGAATCTTATGTGCTAGCGCTAGTGAAATTTAGGAAAAACGAAACGAATGTATTGAAAGCGAACGTATGTGCGGGCCTAAGCCCACCACCAATTGGTTGAGCAGAGAACGATCTCTCGTGAAGATTTGTAAGACGTGATTGAAGTAGCAACGAACATACGACACGCTATAGCAAATTCATTATGTCACTGTCAAGCGGAGAACTGCTCAGTGTGCTAGACTAGCAGGGTTGTTCTCATCGCGGGTCTTTGGAAAACTTTTCTTGGGTAGTGAGCTCTCCTGTTTCTGTCTAAGCCATAATTGTCCGCGAACAGCGGTTCCAAACAAGTGGTATAGCGAGAGACAGGGCATTTTTCGGAAAAACAAAAAATAGCGTTAAGATTGGAGGTTGATAATGAAGCTCAGTTCAAGCCGCGAATGGGGTATTCCCACAAGCAGTACTCTCTACGTTTGGGAGAGTGTAGTCGTTGTCCGGGTCGCAAGCTGGCCGGTGACGCGAATCGATCGTAGTCACCGCGAAGCAGTTCGAAACGCACTTGCGAGATGCACAGCCACGGTGGTGACGGTTCTCATTGAGTGTGCGTCGCTGCCCGACGAGGGAGAACTTCAATCCTTGCTGGTGATGCTTCTGCTGCGCCTGCCGTATTCACGGCCAATAGAAGCGAACTTGCCAATTTCACGACCGATACTTGAAGTGAACTTGTCGGTTGGGCCGAAAAAGCAACGCACCTTCACTGACGAAACGGATTGTATACTTAAGCGCTCCGGACTGCCGGAACGATTACGTGCGCTACTTCAGGAATTGCAGGTGCTGGTGCGGACACCCAGCAGAGGGGTTGGAAGGCTAAGCATCCGCGCTGATGCTCGACCCGCATTGGCCACGTCGTGAAGCCGTGCCACAGGTACGACACGCTCGACTCTGACCGCTTTGCGGTGGTCAGGGTCGGGCGGCCGTTCTCTGTAGGTTTCATCCCAGACCGAGTCAATGCCCGTTTCTCGATTTTCTCGTGGAACTGACTTGAGATTCGAACGCACCACTACCGCGGCTAACCTTTCCTCAACCGGAAATTCAATTAGTTGGAAGAGAATGCGGTAGGCGCGACCGTTCTCATGGTCGCGCCTACCGCATCAACAAGCTCTCCGAAGTGAGCTGTCCGTTATCGATCTTCCTGGAGCATTCTTGCCGCAAGATCGTCGACGTCATGCCGCCGAAGAGGCCTCTTCCCAACCTGCATTAACGTCCTTGTCGCGATCTCCGTTGCACCGACAGTCTCCAGAGGGAGCACCCTTAGATTCGGGTCCTTCGGCAACCCTCGGGCATCGGCCAATCGCTCGACACGGGCGATGATTGGAATGTCGCTCCGCACTTTCCGAATCGCCGCAATGGTTGGCTTCAACAACTCGACGTTGCCGATAGCAAGCGTAATGACTTTCGCCGAAAGCAGACAAGCTGCCTCAAGCACATTTCCCTTGTTTGCGTAGCCAAAGATCACCTTCGGGCAATTCTCATCCCGTGCGAGTGATCGGCGGTCGGGGTCCTTCTCAACGACGACAAACGGCACATGATTCCGACGCAGGCCTTCGGCGACGATTCGCCCAATCACCCCGTAGCCAACCAAGACAACGTGATCAACGAGGACAGCTTGCTCCTCGTCGCTATGGTCAACCACGCGGTAAGGAACGAGCGTCCATTCGGGAGCGTGCTCGGACCCGCGGAGCGCAAATCCGATTATCCATGGCGTGAGTGCCATGCTGATCACCGCAACAGTGAGAAACACGGAGTAGTCACGCGGAGACAGAATCCCGAGTGAGACTCCCGTCACGGCAAGCACGAACGAAAGTTCACCGACCTGGGCAAGGGCCCCACCCACGCGGATCGCAGATTTAAGCTGCAATCCAAATACTAATGCCGTGAGTGCTGCCGCGACGAACTTCACGACGATGAGCCCGAGGACGATCACGGCAATCATTGGAAAGTGCCCAAAGAGCACACGGAGATCGAGCAACATCCCGATAGAGACAAAGAACGCCGGCTGAAGGAGATTCCGGATGGGATGGGCAATTCCCGCGACTTCGTGTCCATACTCTGTTCGAGAGAGCAGCACACCAGCAAGGAACATACCCAACACCGGTGAAAGTCCGGCGGAGGACGCTGCGATAACCGTGCCAAGGCAGATCAGGGCCACTGTCACGTTAAACAGTGGTTCGTCTTTCATCCGCACGACCCAATCGAGCAACGGACGGATCAGCACCGCTTCGAGGAGGAGGGACCCGGTGATTATTCCCACTCCCTTGAACAATGGGAGAACCCATGCAACGCCATCTCCCTGCGTCAATGCGGGAGTCAGTAGTGCAAGTGGAAGTAGTGAGAGGTCCTGAAAGATGAGAATCCCCACACAGAGCCGTCCGGGGAGTGTGTGAATCTTCCCTTGTTCCTCAAGCCTTCGGATGACGATGATCGTGCTCGACATCGCCATAAGTGTTCCGAGAAAGAACGCTTGTGACCAATTGACAGCGACGATGCCGAACGCAGCGAGCACTCGGTGGGCGCAGGCTCCAAGGAGCGTTGTCAGCACCATCTGGAGGAGTCCGCCAATAAGGACGAATCTCCACATTTTGAATAGCCGCTCGACGGAGAACTCAATTCCGATGCGAAGCAAGATCGTAGCGACTCCGAGCTCCGCAAGAAACTGAATCGGTTCAACATTGCCGAGTAGGTCCAGCCCATTTGGGCCAACGATGCCGACGGCCACTCCGCAGACGAGCAATCCGACAACGACTTGCACCCTCGATTTGAGCGAGATAACCAAGATAGCGAAGGTGACAACTAACACGATAAACAGGTCGAATTGATATTGCATCCCGTGCATAAGAACCTCCTTCGCGGCCCAGGGGCCACGCAAAACCGTCATTGCAGCAGCTCGGTCTAAACAACAGCCGTGGCGTTTTCACTTCGGAAAAAACGCGGCACAACCTTCACTAGTAGTGGTGCGCCTTCGATTCAGATCACTATCCTTGATTGAGGTTGCCTAGGTGAAATCGATCGTGAAATGATTGAAGGCGCCACGAGAGAAACTACTCACCAGGAGTGGCTAGGAAAGAACAACGAGTTAAACGGGCAGAATCTTAGATTATTCCGATAAAGTCAACAAAGGGGAAGGGAGAGAGTGTTTGCGATCCACCAAACACTTTCGATCGAGGTGCTTGAATCAAAACTGACGATTACGGTATATTTCCAATGTAGATTGCGTTGCGTATTGCTTGTCATAGGAATGAATTGAATGGATTACCTCAGCAAAGCCTTAGGCCGGAATGAACGGATCGTGTTTCGGGTGCGGAAGCATCCGATTGTGTTGTTGTGGCCGTTTACGCTGAGTATCGGGCTGGTGATATTGATCATGATTGGCATCCAATACGCAATGGGTACCCACCCCAAACTTGCGTTACCACTCGCTGCGATTATTTTACTTCCCCTTGCAATCAGCGCTTATCAGTACCTGAAATGGAAGCACAAAGAGTATGTGGTAACAACGCATCGAGTTATTCATTTACTCGGGATTATAAACAAGCGCATGGTCGACTCCTCACTTGAGATGGTGAATGACGTAGTGCTCGGACAGTCGATCATTGGGCGGATGTTAGACTATGGTGATGTCGAGATTCTCACTGCGAGCGAAATCGGAGTGAATGATCTTCATTCCATACGGGCACCCTTACGCTTTAAGATCGCGATGCTCGATCAAAAGGAAACTATCGGGAAGAGCGATCGATCCGATGTCGGGGACGCAGGGACGAATCAACACATGATTTATCTGATCAACAGTCTCGAGGCGCTTCGAAAGGAAGGCGTGCTCACGCAGGAAGAGTTTGATCGGAAAAAAGCGTCACTTTTGACAAGACCGTAATTCCTTTTCCCTTCCCCTTCTACTTCTCAGCGATGTCTTCGAGGAAATATGCGGATGTAAGAGTGCATGTAGTGTACGTTAATTGAGGGAGGGAGAACCTGTTATCATATTCTTAGGGAGAGAACACCACAAAACTTCCGGCGAAAGAAGTTCCATCTAGCATCTCGAGGAGAGATGGTCGTTGGCATGCATCTTGCTTTGTTTGAACCGTGTTGGATGGCTAAAAACTGTTCTCGGTTCTTTGAAGGAGATGACTCTCGTGGCATTTCGCTTAACTCGAGCCAGTAAGATGTTCTTGTTATTGGTTCTGCTTTCGTGCCCCCTCACATTTTTTCCAACAAGCGCGATAGCAAATGGACCAGCGAAAGTTGATTCCATGCTCACGCTCAAAAAGAATGGAATCAAATACGGCTGTTACCTTCGTGATGAACAAACTTGGGTGGCTGGTGAAATTAGCAAACGGAAATTTAACCCGTTCGCCAACAAGGCAAGAAAATTAAAGAAAAAGATCAAGAATTCCACAGGGAGCCGTCGAGAGGAGTATAAGCTCAATCTCAGGAAACTCACCAAACTTGAAGCGCAAATTCATCGTCAATGTGCAAAGAAGAAAAATGTCCAGGATGCTTTAGGTGTTGACCGAAACGGCATGGACACGATGGTACTTCGTGCCTCAGATCAATGTGTAATAAATGGAGATATTGATGGAGATGGGGCAATTGATGTCGATGACGTGAACTGCGTGAATAATGCGTACACTCACGGGATTCCTGCTTGCCCGCTAGGAGATGTTTATCCTTGCGGAGGAGACGGACGTATCGATGTTGATGATGTTCTTGCAATCATAGCTGCATATGAAAATGCAGGTGAGTGTAATAGTTCAAACAGTGCCCCTCAATCAATCCCTGGTTCTTATGCCCCAGTAAATTTAGGACAAGCAGTTCAGTTTAATGGGAGCGCTTCAAGCGACCCCGGTGGTTTTATTGAATCATACAATTGGAGCTTTGGTGATGGGAACTCCGGAACTGGACAAACACTGAACCATACGTATGCCTCACCGGGAGTGTATGCTGTAACACTTACGGTTACAGATAACTGTGGTGCTGCTCGTTCTGCAATTACGTCAGCAACTGTTCATCAACCTTCGAATGGGACATTAAATCCAAAACTTGTTGGCATCGTCGCTGGGGAAATGGGGACCCCCAATGGTTACGCCCACTCTCCAGATGGAAGAACATTGTATGTTGCTTCATCTGAGATGGGCGTCATTGAATTTGATATTACAAGTAGAAATTCGCCTGTTTTTCGCGGCCGATCGAAGCAATTTAATCAGGCTAAGTTTGTCGCGACAAACGGCACTTATCTCGCAATTGGTACTGACCTCGATTATCTCAAAGTAACATCTGTTGCGACACATGGCACTGACGCTGAATCTTGGCGTCTCTATTCCGACGTCGTAGCTCGGGGCTTAAAAATATCTGGGAACAAACTCGTCGTTGCTGCAGGTTTTACCGGACTAAAGATAATCGATCTTTCTAATCTCGATGCGCCTATCGCAACGGTTGCGGTAAATAACGCGAGAGGGGTCGCGATTTCGCCCAATGGTCGATATGCATTTGTTGCCGGCGGGGCTGGGGAGAACGGAGGTCTTCGAGTCGTAGACCTTCAGTTAAATCCTCCAGCGCAAATTGCTCATCTGCCTCATCCTCCCTCAGGAAATACTTCCGATGTCGTTCTAAACGACACCGGGACAGTAGCTTTTACCGCAGAGTATGGCGCGGGAGTTTCAGCAATCAACATTCAGAACCCACTCAGTCCTCAACGAACAGTGACAATAGATGCTGCTCATGGTCCTATTTATGGCTTGAGTGTAAGTGGAAATCTTCTCTTTACTCATAGAGGCTTATCGACCCTGAGCACTCGCGTTTATAACGCAAGTAACAGTAATTTATCCTTGAGATCATCGGCTTCACCAGGTTTGGGTATCCCGAAGGCGCTCTTTAGCCATGCCATTGGAGACACGTATTATGGTGGTGGAGGATCATCAAACGGATTTCAAGTTTATGATATCTCCCCAATCAGAGAAAACCCTCCCCGTGATGCAGTTCAAACCGCGAACTTTCCAGCAGAGGTTGGTCAACGCCTCGGCCTTTGCACGGCTTCCAATGGACAACTAGCTCTCGTTGGAGGGTCAGGATTCGCTACGTCAGTGATCAATGTTTCCGACCCAGCTAACCCCGTTGAAGTTAGTAGATTAAATACGAATGCAAGAAAGATAGTTCTCAAAGGACATCTCGCTTACATCGCATCCGGGCCCGGAGGACTAAAGATCTACAATCTTGCCACTCCAAGTAATCCGGTGCATGTCACCACAGCTACTGACGAAAGTGGCTCCACATTTAATGCGGCCAGTGTTGCCATTTCTACAGATGGCCGTTGGGCATATGTTGCTTCAACTACAGCGGGATTAAGAGTCCTTGACTTAAATAATCCTTCTTCACCAGTGTTGAGAACGACTTTTGATACACCAGGATCTGCATATGGCGTAACGCTCAATTCTGCGGGAACGATAGCGTATGTAGCCGATAATAGTGCTGGGTTAAGGATGATTAATGTATCTAATCCGCTCAATCCAAGTTTCATTGGAGCGTTTGAAAAACCAGAAGATGGCCCAGCATCACTGGTGAATTTGCTTGAGTATAATGGATTAAAACTCGCAATCGTCTCTTGGTCTCTCGCTTCGCCACATTGGAAGATTATTGATGTTAGTAACCCAACAAGTCCTGTGATACGGAGCACCAGATTGGGATTTGGCGAGGTAGGGATTTATGAGAGATATATGATCCAACCACCATATACCTTTAACTCAAAGGTAAGAATTGTTGATTTATCGAATCCAGCGCAGCCCGCAGAGGCGTTCGTTGTCAACGTTCCTGGAAACTCAGGTGCTGTGACTGTCGTGAACGGCATTGCCTATACCGCTGAGAACGCTGCTCTTCTCGCAGTCATTGATCTCGTACCGTAATTGTAGTGGTCGCCTCTGTCTGCCTTCTTTATCTATCACTTACATCCGCAGCCGATAACCGACACCGCTTTCAGTCACAAGCAATTTTGGCCGCGCTGGATCGTCTTCGAGCTTGTGCCGAAGCGATTTCATCAGCACGCGGACGTAATGATGCTGCCGGGTATACGCTTCACCCCATACCTGGGAAAGAATTTGCCGATGGGTGAGAACACACCCCGCGTTCTGCGCAAGGAGGGTAAGCAGCTGATACTCTAATGGTGTGAGATGAACACGCGCCTCTCCCTTCCAAACCTCGCGCGCCTTAAGGTCGATGCGAACCCCCTTTGCTTCGAATACGGATGCCCTCGATTCTGTACCGGGGCGATGTGTCCGGAGAATAGCGCGAATTCGCGCGTGGAGTTCAGTGACGCTAAACGGTTTCGTTACATAATCATTTGCCCCGGCGTCAAGGGCGCGAACCTTCATCTCCTCTTCCCCGCGTGCGGAGAGAACGAGCACCGGAACCTGGCTCCACTCGCGAAGCTCCTCGATCAGTTTCACACCGTCAATATCGGGGAGGCCAAGGTCGAGGATCACTACTGAAGGATTGCGCGTTGCGATCGTTTGAAGTCCCTCACGACCGGTTTCGCTCTCAAGCACCTCCCACAGTTCTTCGTCAAGGCTGGAATGTATCAATTTCCGAATTGGAGATTCATCATCAACAATAAGAATTTTCGTCTTATTACTCATCGTTGGTTGGAACCTCGGGAGGATTTCCATCAACACGGAGCCGGATGGTAAAACATGCTCCGCCCTGTGGGAGATTCTCAGCTGCGATTGAACCATCGTGAGCAACAGCAATTGCCTTACAGATCGCAAGTCCTAAACCAAAGCCGTGTGAAAGCTTTCCACGATAAAGTTTGTCGAAGATCTGCACCTCACTTCCAACTTCTAAACCTGGCCCATTGTCAGCTACTCTGATGACAATCTCTTCGGGAAAGTGATCGGCTGAAATTTCGGCACTGGTCGTTTCTGGAGTATGTCGGGCAAGATTCTCCAGAAGGTTCACAAAGAGTTGCTCCAGCAATAAGCCATCGACATTCATCAGTGGAAATTGAGCGGGGATACGGAGTGTTACTTTGCGGGATCCAAGGAGCGATTCTGTTTGCTCCAACGCGACACCAATAATCTCCTCAAGCGAGTGCCATTCGCGATTCATCGTCAGTGCACCTGACTCAAGGCGAGACAGGTCGAGCACATTTCGAACGATAAGTGCAAGTCGACCCGAAGACTCAGTGATCGTAGTCGCAAGTTGGCTTGCACGTTCGCTTAATCCGGACTCAGTGGCGAGCATGGCTGCTGCGCCCGTGATTGTTGTGAGCGGTGTGCGAAGATCGTGGGAGACTGAACTCAACAAGATATTTTTTAATTCTTCACGCTCAGCGCGAACTTGTGCAGTTGTCGCCTCGGATTCAAAGACAATTCGATTGAGAGCAATGGTCAGCAAATGGCTCATTCCTTCGACAAGCTCGATTGCTTGCCCCGAGAGCGCACTTTCGCCCGGAAAAATGCCAAGCACAGCCGCACGTTCACCTCGGGTCTCAAGCGGAAGGTAATATCCCTTCGAGCCCGGGAGAGTTTCAGTTCCGACGCCAGCGCGAGATTTTCGTTCAGCTACCCATTTCACCACGCCTTCCTCTACTCCCTGTTGCTCGATCAGTGGTGAACGATTGAGCGAAATGGCTCGCTTATCGGCGCGTGGCCAGAATACAGCACTCTCCATCCGCAATTGCTTGAGAATTGTCTCGCGGGCTATGTCCGCCGCACCCTCTAATGAGCGACATGAGGCGAGACTTTTACTAAAGCCAAGAAACATGGCTGTTCGTTCCTCCCGCTCGCCGGTTGCCTTCACTTGAGAACGGAGACGAAGGGTGAGCGTACTGATAAGGAGCGCTACGACAAGCATCACAAGAAAGGTTACAAGGTACTCCGCGTCAGTTACCGCCAGTGTCCAGCGCGGAGGAACAAAGCAAACATCAAAAATAAGAACACTTACTAGCGAAGCGGTTATCGCCTCGGCCTTCCCATGACGTGAGGCGACCCAGGTGACTGCGAGGAGATAAACCATAATCAGGTTCGAAAGCTCAAAGGCAGGGTACATCGCAAAACAGATCGCGGTTGCTCCAGTTACGGCCAAGAGCGATTCAGTAAGTGAACGGAATGAAGTCTTCGATCCTTTCGGGATTATGGGTAAGACGGTACCATCATCGCGGCTTCCTTGAATGAAATAGACATCGAGCTCTTCACTGCGGTGGAGTAGGTCATCAACAACGGATCCGTGAATGAAGTTATACCACCAGCCCCGACGGGGCTTTCCAGCCATCAAAATAGTTGAGTTCGTCTCGCGAGCGACGCGCAAAATCTCAGAGACAATGTCGTGACCCGATGTCCGTACAATCTCTCCACCGAGCCGCTCACCTAAGCTCAGTGCGCGCTCGACATAACCCCGATCCTGCTCGCTTGCCGCTTGGGTTCGCGGGGTCTCTACAGTGAGCACCACGAATGGAGCACGCAAATTTCGCGCGAGTCGCGCTGCGGCGCGCACAAGCCGCGGCGCAAACCGGTTCGGTGCGATGGAAACGAGAACCCGTGGCGCGGTAGCCCACACGTCTCGTACCCCCTCAGACGTGCGTAAGCGTCGAAGTTGTGCATCGACCGTATCTGCCGCGTGGCGGAGCACGATCTCACGTAAGGCAATGAGGTTCCCCTTTTGAAAGAAATTACGTAATGCGGAGTTCACTTTCTCCGCGGCATAAATCTTCCCCATCTCAAGACGTTGAATGAGCTCATCTGGTGGGATGTCCACCAGCTCAATCTCATCGGCGCGCGCGATGAAGGAATCAGGAACTGTCTCTTGGACATCAACACCCGTAATCTGACCCACCACATCTTTTAAAGATTCGATATGTTGAACGTTTACCGTGGTCCAGACATTCATTCCATGTGAGAGCAGTTCTTCGACATCTTGGTAACGCTTCAAATGTCGCGACCCGGGAGCATTTGTATGGGCGAGCTCATCAACGAGGAGTACTGCCGGTCGCTCGGCAAGGCAGCGATCGAGGTCCATCTCACCTAAGGAAAGACCTCGATACTCCACGACACGCATGGGAATATGAGGCAACTGCTTGGAGAGTGTCTCAGTCTCAGGGCGTCCATGGGGTTCGATGTAGCCGGCGACAATGCGTCGGCCCCGTGGGATCTCACTCAAGGCATCGTGGAGCATCGCATAGGTTTTCCCTACGCCTGCTGCCATGCCGAGATAGATTTTCAGCCGACCGCGCCCTTTCGCCGCTTCTTCAGCCGCAGCAAGTTCTAAGAGTTTTTCGGGATTAGGTCGCTTCGATGCCACCTCTCACGCTCCAAGGACTCACAATAACGGCCAAGAAGTGGAAGGTCAAAGCTCTTGTATCTCCTTCCCATCGAGGGCCAGATTAAGCTTCAGCACATTCACCCGTGGCTCGCCAAAGATGCCGAGAAACCGGGTTTCGGTGAATTTGGAGATGAGAGCGAACACCTGTTCCTCTTTCATTCTCCGCTCACGAGCGATACGAGCACTTTGTAGCTCTGCATTTCGGGGCGAGATATGAGGATCTAAGCCACTGCTCGAGCGGGTTACCGCATCAACGGGAAGAAGGGCATCGGGCTTCAGTTCATTCTCCTCGCGATACTCCTTGGTCAATGTTGCCACTCCTTTGTAACTCTCATCAACATCCGGTGTGGCCGGGTCATCCAGAATACCTTCGTAGAGCTTCTTACTCGTTGGCCCAAGATTTGTGCCGCTTGTAGCGAGTGGGTCATAGCCACTCCCTGCGGCAGATGGACGTGGATGAAAGTAGCGAGGCGAGGTAAAAACTTGGCCGATAATCTCCGAGCCAATTTTCTTCCCATCGACGCTTACGATGCTTCCATTCGCTTGATATGGAAATAGTGGCTGACCGATCGCCCAAATGAGCAACGGAAAAAGTACGCCTGTTGCGATGGTCAAAGTCACGGTGAAGGCAATCGCTGGATAAAGCTCGCGGCGAACAACCTCGGCCCAACCAGAGGCCATCTCTCGACTGTTTGGCGATCGATGACCATCGACTGTTGCGTTGGGAAACAGGCTTCTGACTTCGGATTCATTTCGCATTGCTCAAAGCCTTCTATGCCAAGTGTAACGCCACGAGTAGCCGATCGAGCGCCCAAATGCCAGGAAATGGCGCAATGATTCCACCGAGCCCATAGACAAATAAATTCCTCCGCAAGATCGCCGCTGCATTCATCGGCCGGTATGCGACACCACGCAAGGCAAGTGGAATGAGCGCGATAATGATCAGTGCGTTAAAAACAACGGCCGCAAGCACAGCTGAGTTTGGATTGGTAAGTCCCATCACGTTGAGCGCGGAGAGTTGCGGATAGGTGGCGATGAACATCGCTGGAATGATCGCGAAATACTTTGCCACATCATTGGCGATACTAAACGTAGTGAGTGTTCCCCGCGTAATCAACATCTGTTTGCCGATTTCTACGATCTCAATCAACTTCGTTGGGTTAGAATCAAGGTCCACCATGTTGCTTGCTTCCTTCGCCGCCTGAGTGCCGGTGTTCATTGCGACTCCCACATCAGCTTGAGCGAGTGCTGGAGCATCGTTTGTGCCGTCGCCGGTCATGGCAACGAGACGACCACCAGCCTGTTCCTTGCGGATATAAGCAAGTTTCGCCTCAGGCGTAGCCTCGGCAAGAAAATCATCGACACCGGCTTCTGCAGCAATGGAAGCCGCAGTGAGCGGGTTATCTCCAGTAATCATTACCGTCTTAATTCCGATCTGACGCAATTGCTCAAAGCGGCTCTTCATTCCACCTTTTACAATGTCCTTGAGCTTAATTACGCCGAGCACCCGCTCGTTTTCGGCGACAACAAGTGGTGTTGCTCCGTCGCCTGCGATTTTATCGACGATCGCTTGAACATCGGTCGGATACATTCCTCCCTTTCTCGTAACAAAGTCTCGCACAGCATCTGCAGCACCTTTTCGTATCTCCCGGCCACCAACGTTCACCCCGCTCATGCGTGTGTGAGCGGAGAATGGAATAAACTCTGCGCCAAGCGATTGGATGTCACGACCCTTGATGCCATATTTCTCCTTGGTGAGCACAACAATACTCCTTCCCTCGGGAGTTTCATCGGCAAGCGAGGCGAGTTGCGAGATGTCAGCAAGTTGCTCCTCTCGCACGCCAGCTATCGGAAAAAAACCGGTTGCCTGACGATTTCCGAGAGTAATCGTTCCCGTTTTATCGAGGAGTAGGGTATTTACGTCACCTGCGGCTTCAACTGCTCGCCCACTCATCGCAAGTACATTGTGCTGCATCACTCGGTCCATCCCCGCAATTCCGATTGCGCTCAGCAGACCACCGATGGTGGTGGGGATGAGACAGACCAGGAGCGCGATCATCACCGTAATTGATGGAACGGCACCGCTTTCGCCGGCGCTATACTGCGCGTAGGGAAGGAGCGTGACGGTAGCAAACATAAAGACGATAGTCAGTCCGGATAAGAGAATGCCGAGGGCGATCTCATTTGGCGTCTTCTGGCGTGCGGCGCCCTCTACTAACGCGATCATTCGGTCGAGGAACGATTCACCGGGGTTACTCGTTACGCGAACTACCACACGGTCGGACAATACTTTCGTCCCGCCCGTTACCGCGGAACGATCTCCTCCCGCCTCACGAACTACTGGTGCCGACTCTCCGGTGATCGCTGATTCATCGACGCTGGCAACGCCTTCAATGATCTCCCCATCTGCGGGAATAATATCTCGAGCGACGCATTCGAAAACATCACCTTTTTTAAGCGCAGTTGCGGGAACTCGCTCGACACGTTTCCCATTCAGCTTCTTTGCCATGGTATCGGTCTTTGTCCGCCTGAGCGCATCAGCTTGAGCTTTTCCTCGCCCCTCCGCCATTGCTTCGGCGAAATTAGCAAAGAGCACGGTGAACCAGAGCCAGACAGTAACTTGGCCGACAAACAGAGTGTCGGGAGAACCCTGGAGCAACCCCTTAATGAAGAAGTACGTGGTGATGATACTTCCCACCTCGACAACGAACATCACCGGGTTTTTCGCGACTACTCTCGGATGAAGTTTGAGAAACGCTTCTTTCAGTGCCCGAAGCACAATCGGCTTCTCAAATAGCCGTCGCGGCGCATTCTTCCGAGTGGTAATAACTGTTGGCACTGTCATGATGTACCCTCATTCATTATTCATTACTGAAGAAATAGACCGTGCATCTGGAAATGTTCAACAATTGGTCCAAGGGCCAATGCGGGAAAGAAGGTGAGCGCACCGACAATGAGCACAGTGCTCACGAGGAGGACCACCCAAGTACCACCGTCGGTTGGGAACGTGCCGAGCGATGCTGGAACTCGTTTCCTTCGGGCGAGACTTCCCGCCATCGCAAGGAGTGGCACGATCATGAGAAATCGGCCACTCAGCATCGCAAGCCCGATGGTGAGGTTATAGTATGGGGTGTTGGCGGTGATTCCAGCAAACGCTGACCCATTGTTTCCTGTTCCTGAAGCATAGGCATAGAGGATCTCTGAGAGTCCGTGCGAGCCCGCGTTGTTCACGTTGTTTCGCGGCGAACCGTAGTACATCGTGGTTGTTCCCACGCGGTTCCAAGCACTCTCTTGGGGGAGGTCGAAATTCGCGGCCATTGCGGAGAATCCGAGCACACACGCCGCACAGATAAGCACGGCAAGCATCGCCATCTGGACTTCGAAACGCCCGATCTTTTTCCCGAGGTACTCAGGCGTTCGTCCCACCATCAGACCGGCGATAAAGATCGCAAGCACTACATACATGAACATGCCGTAGAGACCGGCTCCCACTCCACCGAAGATCACCTCTCCGGTGAGCATGTTAAAGAGCGGCACCAAGCCTCCAATCGGCGTGAAAGAATCATGCATCGAGTTTACCGCGCCGCATGAAGCACCCGTGGTGATTGTTGCGAATAGTGTGGATGAAGCGATTCCGTAACGCACCTCTTTCCCTTCCATATTTCCACCGGCTTGCATGGCGCTCGGTGTTTGGTCGATCCCAAGTTTGGTGAGATGAGGATTCCCGTTTTGCTCGAAGATGTTACAGACGAACGCTCCAACGAGAAACATCACACCCATCGCTGCAAAGATCGCCCAACCCTGACGAACATTCCCTGCCATTCTACCAAACATGTAGGTAAGTCCGCCCGGAATGAGGAAGATGAGCAGTTTGGTGAAGATGTCAGAGGCAGGAGTCGGATTTTCATAGGGATGGGAGGAGTTGGCGTTAAAGTACCCACCACCATTTGTTCCAAGTTGCTTGATTACTTCTTGAGAAGCGATCGGCCCCTGGGGGATCACCTGCTTTGCTCCCTCAAGCGTCGTTACCTCGACCGGCGCTTCAAAATTCTGCGGGCTTCCAGTCCAGATAAAGATTAACGCACCGATGAAACAAATCGGAAAGAGAATATAGAGTATTGTGCGGGTGAGATCGACCCAGAAATTCCCAATTGTAGCCGATGAAGCTCGAACAAAACCCCGTGCTAACGCAACCGCTATCGCAATTCCCACAGCCGCAGACATCCAGTTGTGAATGGCAAGTGCGGTCATATTGGAGAGAATTGAAACGGTCGCTTCGGGAACATACGACTGCCAGTTCGTATTCGTTGTAAACGAAACTGAAGTATTAAAGGCGAGATCCGCGGTCATCTCCTTCGTGGTAAAGCCTTGGGGATTGAGCGGCAGCATGCCTTGTAAGCGAAGAAGCGCGTAACTAAGCAGCAATCCAGCAACGCTAAAAAGGAGCATCGCAACTGAATACTCTTTCCAGTTCATCTCTCTTGCCTCATTCACCCGGGCACAGCGGTAGAAGAAGCGCTCGAATGGCGATAGCAGGGGAGAGAGGAACGTCCGCTTCCCGTCAAAAACCTGCACCATGTAACCTCCCATCGGAATCGAGAGGATGACAATTGCCGCGAAATAAACAAGAATTTCCACACTGCCGTGAATGTTCATACTAGAATCTCTCTGGTCGAAGGAGTGAGTAGAGGAGGTACACCAGGATCGCGACAACAACTATACTCAACCAAATATAATCGCCCATGGTGGATCTCAACCTCCAGTAAGTTTAGTTGTCATCGTAGTCGAGCAGCTTGCCACAGCCGAACACGTACGCAATCGCAAGCACAAAGAATAGGAGGACTACAACGCAGTAGAAAATATCCAACATGATTACTCTCTCACGTTCACTTAATTCCAAAATCAACGTCGACTTGAACAGTAAACGTCTCCGCTAAGTCCTCGTTGTTCGGAATATCGTAGCCCAAGATCATGCTCACGTTGTCAGCAAACTTCCAGGCTACACCCGGACTGAGCGAGCCTAAGCCGCTGTCCGATCCTTGATAGTCAACGCAGAGCCAAAGTTTATCTGAGATCTCAGACATGGTTCGTTCCCAGGTGAGCATCACGCCATCGGCATCCGAGTCGCCATTTTGATCGAGAAGCACGTCCTCATTCCCCCAGAACCAGCCGACAGAGAAACGGCCAACGTTAAAGTCTCCGAGTGTTAGGGTTTCTGCCCCTTTCACATAGATTACGTTTTGGTTGGTCTTATTATTCTCGGTCCCGAAATAGTATCCACCGAAGGCGAGTGCTGGAGAGTACTGAAAGAGAGAACCCTCAGGTGTTCCAACTTTGGCGTTAAAATAAAGTGGATAGTTGTCGAGCTGCCCGTAACCATTAATTACGTCGAACCCAGCCTCTACTCCCAATTTTTCCTTAATTGGCCACAATCCACCTTCGAGCCCGAGGTTAGTTACATTATCAGGCTTCGAACCCGTCGCGTCCTTTTCGCTTGGGATATAGAAATCGGTAGTTATGTGAAACGTTTTATCGGCCTGAATATCTGTCGAGGGGGTCCAAACGTGAGTTGATGGAGTAGCCGATACAACACTTGGAAGCACACCTCCACCAATTAACAAGCCACAGCAGAACAAATTCTTCATCCGAGTTACTTTCATGAGTTTGCCTCCTTGAGCATCGCGCTCGCAAGGCTAAGGTAACACTCACGCTCGTCAAATTGCTGTAAAGCTCAAGCACTGTGCTGTAAAAAATCTGTAAAGCTCAGGTGTGAAAGCAGCTCGCGAATTTTACGAAATTCTTATGCTCTCCGACGCCAGTTTCACAATTGTTTTAGCTCGACTGGTGTTACGATTAGGAGCATGGGGATCTCAACTATGAGCACGTTAAACAGGCACATTCGGCTTACACGAGAAGCGAGAGTATACCTCGTAGGTGCTACGATCATCGCTTCTCTCTTCGTGCTTCTCGGCCGACCAGGGGACCTCTGGCCCGCAGTCAGTTTTGACCCATTTGATCGAAGACTGCTCACTCAGGCACTTGTTGGTGCAGGAGACAAGATTAAGGAATTAAAAATTGAAATCACCGAAGAGACCACGGTGACCCTCGAGCCCCGAGCGTCGTGTCCAGACAAGAGTGATCAGGATAAATTCTGCTATGTCGTGGTTGTCGCCACCCCAGGAGGACCGCGCTCCACACCGGTGAGCGAAAAATTTATCGTGTCGAGTCGAATCCAACCCTAACCCCAGTTTATGGGGCACGAAATTAGGACCGGTGAACTATATATCGGTTGACCAAAGGAGACACTTTTCAAGAATAAGCTAATAATAAGAAAAACGACTTCTGATCTGGATAGGTTAAATTCTTAAAGGGACTAGTTATGAAGGTTGGCGCTCCTTTATCGATAGTAGTGCGTGCAGTTGCTCTAATTATTGTCTTCACCAGCCAAGCGCAAGCATCACCATGCAATGGGGACTTTTCCGCATGTCTCAGCGCATCAGACATAGTGTATGAGCATTGTGGTGGGGGAAGAAAATGTATCAACGAATATAATATTAATCAGTACTATTGTGAATGCGAGAGAAAGCTTTGCGAAGGCGCACAACCGTGGTACTTTTCAGAAAACACCACCTGCTCTGAACAATTTTTGTAGACGTTGATTTGAAGGAGTTGATTGGGAAGGACCAGGTCAGGCTTGCCACTGCTCCGTACAAAACGAATTTGAAGTCATGGGACTCTTGACCTGCAAAACCTCCCTTCCGCAGGCAGCCCCAAGCAGTCGTTCCTTCCACGGAAAATTTGGGGCCAAATTTTCCTGCGCAAACGGCCGTGATGGCGCAAGCATCGTGTGGTAGGGAAGGGGGTGAGAGTGGAAAGTTCTCGCTGCGAGCTTCTCTCCCGCTTGTTTGTGGTTAGTGCTGCTGATGGGAGGAGAAAAAATAACAGAAAAAGTTTTTTAGTCTTGACCGTTTCCCGAGCGTTTTTCCTTACGCGAAGTGATAGACATCTCATTATCTAAATCACTTCCAACATTTGCTTCCAGCAAATCGCCGCCTTTTCTGGCGTTGTTGAAGATCCACTAACCCTGTTCCGCGCATGCGAACGATTCTCGTTGGTCCAAAAAAGCCTGTGTTACGGTTCTGTTGGATAAAAACTAACGGAGGTAGCGTAGTTCTATGGAAGGCACAGTACGAGCAATGAGCGATCAGGAACTGGTTGATAATCTAAGAAGACTGAACAAGCGAGAGATTGTGATAACGGCGGAGATCTTGCTCCATCTCCTTGAGCTCGGACGTAGACAGCTCTATCGCGAGCTTGGGTATTCATCGTTATACGGGTACTGTGTCGGAGCGTTGAAGTACTCACCAAGTGCTGCAAAGAGAAGGCTTACGGCGGTTAAGTGCATCAGTGAGTATCCGGAGATATACCGGATGTTCTTAAAGAAGGAGCTCAGTCTTAGTACCATCTCAATTATTGCTCCGGTGTTAACTCAAGACAACAAAACTCAATTACTTGGTCAGGTGATCAACAAATCACCAATTGAAGTAGAATGGATAGTTGCTTGGTATAACCCGAAACGGCCGATACCTGATCGGATAAGGCCGATGGTTGTTCGTTCCTTTGCTGAGACAAATTCCATGGACATCCCGGCACTCTTGATAACCGAGAGAATCGATTCGGGTTCGCGCGAACCCAAGTTGAATTCTCAAGAACAGCTTCAGCTCGAGGAACGATATCGGATTGAGTTCTCAGCAAGCAAAGAGTTCCGGGACAAGCTTGAACGTATGAAAGAGCTACTCGTTCCAGGGACAAATCTCGAGGGTATCTTCGAACGATTGATGGATGAGTACTTAGACCGCAACTCTCCAGAGAGACGGGAAGCACGGCGAATCACTCGGCAAGAACGAAAGACTCGAGCCAATCAGGATGAATCTAAACCTAGAGAGAGTACAAAACTCTCCCGACGGAAACGCGACCAAGTATTTCTCCGTGATGGGTTTAGCTGCACGTATGTGAGTCCTGATAGGGTTCGATGTAACGCCAAAACAGGGCTTCATATCGACCATATCCAGCCCCGGGCTTTGGGCGGGCTACACTCACTTGAGAATCTACGCCTCCTCTGTGGGCCGCATAACAGGCTTGCTGCTGAGACTGAGCTTGGAACTAAATTTATGGCCCAGTTCTATTGATCGGCGTCGATGCGGCTAACCCCAACGGCGTCAATCTCGCTCGCGCGAATCGGCGACGTCGGGTTAGCATTTGCGACTACCGCCGCCTCACATGTTTCACTTTCTTCCGCGCTAAAGCGCTTGCACTGTCGCTATGCGCTTGAGCAGGGAAATTTGGCCCCAAATTTCCCGTAGCACGAGACCAGTACGGCCCCAACTGCACCAGCAGCCCTCATGTATCCACGCGACGGGCACTTGTTGAATTAAGCGTTATTGAGTGTGTTAGAGCACTAGGTTTAAATCTGTGTATGCAGGGGCTCGCGCGCTAAGTCGTTTAAATCGCGGGTAGCCCAAAAAATAACCGCCAACCCGAATTTACAAGCCCTAGAATTATGAGTAATATCTGTGGATTAATGGCAAACGATACGAACGAGTCCGGGAAAGAGGCTAACCTCGCGGAGAAAATCTGCGCAGGAGAGGAGCCAGTTCAAGAGATTGATCTACTCATCGGCGCAGTTTTCGCGAAGAAGTATCGTGTCATCGAAAAACTTGGCTCTGGGGGAATGGGCGCGGTGTATAAGGCCGAGCACATGCTCATGGGCCGCACGGTCGCACTGAAGCTCCTCCACAAGTATCTCGCCGCGAATGCAAGCTATCTGAAGCGCTTCCGTCGCGAAGCTCAAGTCGCATCAAAAATTGTCCACCCAAACGCCATTACGCTCTACGATTTTGGAATTGAGGATGAAACACCTTTCCTCGTAATGGAATTTGTCGGGGGTCAGACACTCAAGTCTTTACTACAAACGGAGGGGAAGCTTTCAGCGTCCCGCGTAGGAAACATTCTCCGACATATTGCCGGCCCACTCTCCGAAGCACACCGTTTAGGAATAGTCCACCGCGACCTCAAGCCCGACAATATTCTCGTCACCTCGAGCACGAACGGAGTCGATACCGTTCGGGTTCTCGATTTTGGAATAGCAAAAATGGTCGGTTTTGTTTCCGGCGAGAAAGGTGTGGTGTCGACTCAAACCGGAGTGTTTATGGGCACTCCGCAGTACATGTCACCTGAACAAGCGATGAACAAAGATGTCGATTCTCGCTCAGATCTTTATTCGCTTGGGATCATACTCTATGAGATGATTACCGGCGAAGTGCCATTCGTCTCCGATTCTGCAGTTGAACTTCTCTTTCAACATGTGCACGGAGAACCAAAGCCCTTACGCCAGCTAAAAGGAGACACTGCTGCAATAAAGGCAATCAATTCGGTTTTACTGAAGGCCCTGGAGAAGGACCCAACGAAGCGCTACCAAACAGTAGAGCAATTGGTGGCGGAGTATGAGCGCATAGTTGAATCAAAGATCCCAGTTCCCATCTCATCGCGAGCGCGAACTCCGTCACGATTGCGCCCTGTTGCTATCGGTGGTGCGGCGCTCGGGCTGCTTGCGCTCATCACTTTTGCAGCGCTTGGTGGTAAAGAGATCAACGAGGAAACTGTTGTTCAAGCGGCGCCAATTACAAGCGAAGCCGAGCCCACAAAACCTGCACCGCAAGTGAAACCAGCATCAAGCGAAAAAACCTCCGACTCCGAAGATATTCGTTCGCGACTTGCCAAGGAACTCGAAGAATATAACCCTGTTTCAACACCACAAACGAAGCAACAACCAGCCGCCACCGTAAAAGCTCCAGAACCAGTAAAAGTAACTCAACCAACCACACCCGTTATTCAAGCGGCCCCTGCGAGCAGCGAGCCAGCCACGCTCGAAAAACCAAAAGCAGATACGATGCCAGTGGTAGCGACGACGCCCACTGAAGCACCAAAACCAGTGGTTCCGACCGTGACCGAAACTCCGAAAACGGTGCCGGTGCCGCCAGCACAACCCACAATTCCGGTAGCAAAGAACCAGCCGCCGGCAAAACCCGAGCAACGCGTGAGTGGAGAGAACGCGGAGCGTCTCTTCCAAGAGGGAACGAAGTTTCTAAAACAGAAGGACTACCGTAAGGCCGAAGAGTATTTTCAAGCGGCGGTGAATGCAAAACCTGATCACCTGATGGCCCACTTATCACTTGGCCTCGCTTCGCTTCGGTTGCAAAAGCCGACGGTTGCCATTGCAGAGTTCGAAAAGGCACTTGCACTCGACCCCCAATACGCACCGACCCACTACAATATCGCAACATATTACTCGCTTATGAACAATCGAGATGCTGCTTTCGGGGCACTGGAGAAAGCTGTCAGGTTATTCCCCGATTTGCGAGAATGGGCTAAGAAGGATCCGGATTTTAAAAGCTTGCGGGAGGATCCGCGGTTTGTTGCGCTCGTTGGTGACTGAGTTGATGAGGCCGAAATTCCCAATTCTCTTTCTTTTGCTCATCGCGCCATTCTTTGCTGGATGTCCAGCTCAGAAATCACGCCCAGCGCCCGATCCGGAACGAGAGTTCTCGCCGCGAAAAGAAGAGGAGTTGGTAATCGAGAGTTCGCCAAGCGGCGCACGGGTAAGTTTTTCAACCGGTGGAGCGTGCAATACTCCGTGCCGAACCATTAAGTCTCGAGAACAAGACATCACCGTTCGCATTGAGAAAGACGGATATGTCGGCGTGAACAAGGTCGTGAAAAGCCTTCCGCTCCTTTCACCCGAGAAATCGGCAAGCCTAGGCGCAAGTGGACAAGCAGTCGCCGCAGCGGGGATTCGCTACCTTAGCCCAAATCCACTGGTCGTGAAACTCGTCCCCGCTTGGACGAAAGATTAAGTCCTGGTAAGCTTCACGATTGCCAAAAGCATAATGTATTGTCATTGCGAGCGCAGGGAAGCAATCTCCAACCACTGAGGCTAGAGATATCCCCTCGGTATGAGATTGCCGCGGTCGCTAGCGCTCCCTCGCAATGACAATAAATGTTGCGCTCTTAATCAGAACGAAACTAGTTTTTTTTGATTGTTGGAAGAGATTGCTCACTTCGAAGCCGGACAACACTCTTCTTGGACGAAGACGTGCCATTTTCGCTCTTCTGTTCGACCTGAACAGTTTGGCAACAGTAGCTCCCGCTCTTCCTCTGACGGATAACAAACTTTGACATCTCTAACCTCATTAGCTGTTCGCTGTTCTGACGAACAGCGCTAACCCCTTATTCATATGAACCCAAACTCTCTTCTGGATAATAGCCCTGCTCACCGAGATAAATATCTTCCTCGGCGCCTCGACGTTCATGTTTATGGAGGAGATCGTCTACAACGTAATAGGCATCGGCAATATCCTTGCCCGTAACTACACTGAGGAGAACAAGACCAATCCCCGAGACTAGGAAACCACAACCGCGGACGACGTTCTTCGTAACAATCGTGTCTTCAAACGGGAAGAGAAAGGGGCAAGCATTGCCACAGACAATCCCAGATACCACGAGCGCTATAAATGCAGCTGCAAGAATGCCAGTCTCAGGCGAAGCAATAATCACGCTAATCCAGAGAATGGTAAAAAACATTCCACAGACGAAGATGATACCAAGGGGTGAGCGGAAAAAATCCAATAAGCTGAGCATTCCCAATTCGAGCGGGGTTGCACCCGGCGGTGGTGCGAATCTGCGTTTGGAATTTGATTTCCTGCTAGCCTTTGGTGGTTCGGGAGGCGCTACTTGACGGCTCAGGCGACCTTGCGCCTGACAACGATCGCAAAAACCAGCGACTGCACCGATCGTGACGCCACACTTTAGACAGAGCACAGTTCCTCCTCGCTTCGCACCGCAATATGCGGAATAAAATGCTCTTCCAGAGGAATGCAAAAGCAATGCCAACGTGTAGGTTCTAAAGGTAATGAATGGGGAACTAGTCCTTCGACGAATATAGCTCAGGTCCGTCCTCGTTCAGAAAGCCGAGAGGCGAGCGAGTTCATCTTGTCTACGAATTCCTCTGATCCAAGGTCGATCTCGAGCCGATGCGACCAAGAAGGATATCCCTCGCTCACCCCAGGGAGGTTCACCTGTCGCGGCTCGCCAACGATATCCTCAAGCGGAATAGAGAGGAGTTTGCTTGGTGTTGCCGCAAGATAGGATTGAACCGCCTCAAAGAGGCGCTCGTAGACATCTTCTCTAGTGAGTAATCCCATCGCCACAAATTTTTCGATAAGGGCGTGCCGGTCATGTTCCCAGGTTCGCCTGATTGCTTCTACATCTGTACCTCGTGATCGATACTTGTTCCAGAGTGGGATCCCACCATCTTCGAAATAGCCACGTAAAGTCGGCGTGTCATGAGTGGTGCCCGTTACCATCGCTCTGCTGGCGTAATCTTCGGGTGGGAGAAAGTTTCCGTATTCATCTTTCATGAACAATAAAATCTTATAAGAGTACATTCCTCTCTGCGCCATCTCAGCCCGCACCGCGTCCGGTACCGTGCCTAAATCTTCTCCAACCACGACACATTCGTTTCGTACACTCTCGAGGCAGAGAATCCCAAAAAGATCACGCATCCGATAGTGAAGATAGGCGCCTTGCTCAGCGGAAATCCCGTAGGGGATAGAGTAGAGACGCATGAAGGACATGATATGATCAATTCGAAGGAGCGAGGCAAACTTCATATTTGCTCGGAGCGTCTGAACGAATGGCTCGTAACTCACTGCCGCAAATGACTTCGAGGAAAGTGGCGGGAAGCCCCAATCCTGTCCCTCTGGGTTAAACTGATCGGGTGGTGCGCCGACGGTTAGGCCTCGAAGGTACAGACTCGGATTCGAACGCACATCCGCACTCGCTGAATCAGCAGAGAGCGCAAGGTCAAGATAGAGGCCGAGCGGTAACCCAGTGCGCGCATGAGCGCTTACTTCGGCTAGCTGTAGGTGAGTGAGCCACTGAAGATATTGGTAGAAACGCACTTGCCATTCCTGATCCACATCATCTCTTGTCGCCACTTCCTTTCTCGATTCAATTTCAGCGTACTCTCGAAGGGTTTGCCCACCTCGTTCGATAAACTGACGAAAGGCCTCACCTCGCTCAGTGTTACGCTTCGTGTGATTTTGCTCGAAGTGATTAAAGAGTAGGTGAAGGACCGCTAACTTCAGGTCTCTCACCGTTTCATAATCAACTGTTCGCGTGAGCCTGAGTTGCGAAAGTTCTTGGCGGAAGGCGGCGGTAGCTACTAATTCACGTGCCGACGAACACTCCGCGTAATCGGGAAGTTGCTCAAGGTCGAGATAGAGAAAATTGTACTGCCGTCGACTACTTGGCGAATAAGGGCTCGGCTGGATTCGCGGATTTACTGTAAGAGCATGGAGTGGATTTAGCCCAACAAACGAGCCACCACCCTTCGCCACCATGTCGATAAGAGATTTCAAATCAGTAAAATCGCCAATCCCCCAATTTCGCTCCGAACGAAGGGAATAGAGCTGTGCCGTGACACCCCAGACACGTCGATCGTCGTAGAGCGATGGGTGGAGGAAGCTCTGTGGTGGAGTAATGATTAATTGCATACAGAAAGCAATATTTGGGTGCGCCTCGGGGGAGCAGCAAAGCTTGTAATAGCCAATCGGCAGAGTTGTGTTCAGTCGAACCCGAACTCGGTCGAATCGCTCTCCATGAAGCTCAATCGTCCGAATAATTTTTCTTTCGTTTCCCGAGAACTCACCGTTGAAACACTCTCCGTTCTCGGGAACCAGTGTCCAATGAACTGTATTCCCGCGAAAGCGCTCCGGGAGGCTTAATTGAATGGCAACAGGTTGTTGCTCTTGAGAGATGACGAGCACTGGTGGAAGTCCTCGACGCCAACTTTCAAGGCGACGATGTTCGAGAAATTCGAGCACCGTTTGGTCCGACTGGAGATCTATACCGAAACTCTCAAGGAAACGTTCCAGTATTAGCTCAGGAACGACGTGCAACTTCCCAGAGATATCCCAGTAGCTCCGCCCGATGCCGTAGAGGCGAACGAGTTTTAAGAATAACTGGGGTGAGATCGCCGACATCGCGGGGTCGATTAAAAAACTATTCTGGTTTCATGAACACGACGCCAAGCGGCGGAAGTGTTAGCCGAAGGGAATACTCATGACCATGGAACGGGTGATGCTCGGCAACTACATGTCCCAGGTTCCCGATACCACTTCCGCCGTAAACGTCGGCATCGCTGTTGAGAAGCTCCCTCCAGCTTCCGCCTCGCGGAGCACCGACGAGATAATCAGTTCGAACCACGGGCGTAAAGTTACAGACGACGAGGATGTGTTGGTCGTAGTTACGAGAGTTCCGGAGGAAGGCAAAAACACTCTGTTTGTAATCACTACAATCGATCCAGCGGAATCCTTCCGGTTCGGCGTCCAACTCATACAGGGCGCGCTCGGTTTTCAGGAGAAAGTTTAAATCCTGAACCCAGTGCGAAATCCCCTGGTGTGAAGGGTACTCTAAGAGGTGCCAATCGATACTCGCATCATGGTTCCATTCAGTCCACGGGCCGAACTCGCTACTCATGAACAAGAGTTTCTTCCCCGGGTGCGCATACATGAAACCATAAAGTAATCGCAGGTTAGCAAACTGCTGCCACATGTCTCCAGGCATTTTCGAAAGGAGCGCCTTCTTCCCGTGGACCACTTCGTCGTGTGATAGCGGCAGGATGAAGTTTTCGTGATAGGCGTAGAGCAGACTGAAGCTTAATTCGTTCTGATGGTGGGAGCGATGTATCGGCTCTCGTTGCATGTAATTGAGCACGTCGTTCATCCACCCCATGTTCCATTTGAATCCAAATCCAAGCCCGCCGGAAAATGTCGGCCGTGACACCATCGGCCAGGCAGTCGACTCCTCCGCAATCGTTATAGCGCCAGGAAAGCGAGAGTATACGAGTTCATTAAATCGTCGGAGGAAATGAATCGCATCGAGATTCTCTCGTCCCCCAAACTTGTTTGAGATCCATTCGCCAGCTCCCCGAGAGTAATCGAGGTAGAGCATTGACGCGACCGCATCAACGCGAAATCCATCGATGTGATAGCGGTGAAACCAAAAGCAAGCACTCGAGAGGAGGAAGTTCGCGACCTCAAGTCGCCCAAAATTGAAAATAAGCGTCCCCCAATCGGGATGTCGTCCCTGCTTTGGATCAGCGTGCTCATAGAGATGGGTGCCGTCGAAGAACGATAGTCCGTGATTGTCGTTTGGGAAGTGCGCTGGCGTCCAGTCCAGAATCACTCCGATCTCATGCTGGTGGAGTGTATCAACGAGATACATGAAATCATCAGGGGTTCCGAATCGACTCGTTGGTGCGAAGTAGCCAACTGTTTGGTAACCCCATGAGCCATCAAACGGATGCTCGAGCAGGGGTAAGAATTGCACATGGGTGAATCCCATTTCACGCAGATACTCTGGGAGTTGAGCGGCAAGTTCACGATACGTAAGCCACCGCCCGCCCTCCTCCGGACAACGGCGCCAGGAGCCCAAATGAACCTCGTAGATGCACATCGGCTCATGGAGCGGATCGCGCCGGGCACGTTGCTCGAGCCACTGAGCGTCGTTCCACTTATAGGTATCGAGGTCCCAGATGACTGAGGCCGTACGGGGACGAACTTCGGCACAGAACGCGTAAGGGTCAGCTTTCTCAACGAAATAACTATTCTCGTTACTCTCGATAAAGAACTTATAGCAATCGCCTTGCTTTGCCGCGGGGACGAACCCACTCCAGATTCCACTATCTCCCAGCGAAGTCAGACGATGCGCAGTGCGATCCCACCCGTTAAAATCACCGAAGACCGAAACGAAACGAGCGTTCGGTGCCCAAACGGCAAAGTGAGCACCTTTCGTTCCATTCGCTTCGCCAAGATGAGCACCGAATCGCTCGTAGCTCCGAAAGTGGGTCCCTTCGCGAAGGAGGTAAAGATCGTAATCAGTGAACCAAGAAACTGATGCGTGCATAGAGAGTTGGTACGTAGCTAACTCGTCGTTTTGTCATTGCTTCGCTTGGCAATGACAAGAGATCCTATATACACCACCACGATGATCTCACCAACCGCGTAGAGACGTAATTACCGCAATAGTGGAGCGAAGATTTCGGAAGAGTTTAAATGCGAGATTCTACGCCGCGGTGTGGAGGCCGGCAAAGCGTTCGACGCAGAAGGCGTAGTCCTGCTCGTAAACGAGTGTGGTCGCGATGCTCTGCACCAACTTCGGATTAGCGCGGAGCTCGAGCCAGGCCCGTCGAATTGCTACATCGAACGCTATGGCCTTCGTCGATTTCGCGAGCAACCGGTGGTGAAGAAAGAGTAAACACTCACGGGCTCGAAGTCGATTGGGATAGTCGAGAATCTTTGGTTTAAAGAAACGGCCGATGAGCTGGTTATAGGGAAAGAAAAGTATGGCCCGCGCATCTTCGTCGCCGGAGCGGAAGAGTTGAAAAATTTCATCAGGCTCCATGTGCGTTGCCTTCACACGCGATTTTGAAATCGAACCGTTACGGTAGAGATCGTCGAGGTAAAACGATGCAGTCGATGGCTCGTTACAGAGTAAACCAAAAGTCCCCCAATTAAGTTGCACTTCGCCCCGGAGCTGCGTCCGTTTCGACGGGCAAGGGCGGGGGGCGATGATCTGATGGCTGAGATTTGGCATGAGCATCAGCGGCGAGTATTGAAGTGTTTCTCTCTTTCGCAATAACGAGGCCGCCGGTGCAATCCCCACGATACAGGCATCGGGAACGTAACGAGGGTTACGGGTGAGGTGACGCACGATATCGATTGCATGGGGGAAGCGGAAATTAATCTCAAGATTTATCCCTAATTTGTATTTCATATAATGGAGAATAAGCAGCGAACCCGCAGCTGATGCGGGGACTGCAATTCGTAATGGAGTTTCACTGTGACGGAGGGGGTTGAGATCACTCTCGTCGCAAATGCCTAAACGATTCCGTGACGAGAGATTCCAATCGATTGTTGACGTGATTGATGCATTCATTCCGGCGATTGAGGTAAACGATGGGTGAGCGCAAACTTGCTTAATATTCTGTTGGAGACGGTTGCGATTGAATATCTCCGTCGCAACGAGCATCGAGGATCCCTCTTCAATGAGCGCATCTCGTAGCCACTCCTTCCACACAACGTTTCGGTGATGCTGTTCCGCGTCGAAATTTGAGTTCAATGGTTCAAGGAGGTGTTGAAGGATTGTTAACTCGCCTGCCGAAGTCAGTTCCCGCTCTCCCCAGTAAATAGCAATGTTTGCGCCAGAGATCGCGTTTGGATGGAAAGCGACACCAACCGGCTGGCCCGAACGTTTCCCGTTCGGGTTCGTACGGCGAACGAGTCGAACGAGGGTAGGCGCGCCATTTATCTCGGAGCCAAAAACATCTGCCATCCACTGCGGCTGTTTGCTTAGGGCATAATCGAGAGATGAAGCAAGGGTTCCACGTCCTCCTTCAAGACATGGGACACAAGTTGTTTCCCTCGTGAGCTCGCTCTTTCGAGTGCAAACCGCAAGTACTGCAAGCGCTTGCACTGCACCTGTCCACTGGAAACTCCCGCATTCAGCGTAGGCTCCACTCGTCTTCCCTCGGATAGCAACACGTAGCGGTGAGCCCGCGTGAGAGAAAGAAGTACGAATGAGTTCCGGTGGATAAGTCTCTGAGAACCAGAGCGATAGGCGTGTCCGCATAGAGATTAAGCCTTATTAACACCGTAATCCTACACAATAAGACTGGGAAATACAAGACTCCTGTGGGTGAATCTAAGGGAAGAATCGCTCACGCGCGATTCGAGCTAAGATTCAGCCAATATGGAGCTTACCTGTCGCCTCTGTTCGGGCAAATTTTCACTTCTCGCCGAAGAGCTCGCATTTCGGAGTGCAGGTGGGCCAACCCTCGGTCGTAAGGGATTTGAGATTCCACCTCCTAACCTTTGCCCCGATTGTCGCTTCAAACGTCGGGTCGCATTTCGAAACGAGCGCCGCTTGTACCATCGTCGTTCGGATCTGTCGGGAAAACAGATTATCTCCATGTTCTCACCGAACTCTCCTTACAAAGTCTTTGACCAGGCGGAGTGGTGGAGTGACGGATGGGACGCACTCACTTATGGACAGGAGATCGATTTCGAAAAAACTTTTACCGAACAGTTCGCGTTGCTTTCCCACCGCGTTCCTCATAACTCGCTTTTCACTGTTAACTGTGAGAATAGTTACTATGCAAACTATGCAATAAACCTAAAAAACTCCTACCTCATCTTTGGCGGTGCGAATGATGAAGATTGTCTCTATGGACGCTTCATTTCGAACAGCAAGGACGTTGTCGACGGCCTTCACCTCTACTCTTGTGAACTCTGCTACGAATGCATCGCCGCTGAGCGTTGCTATGCCTGTTGCTACTCGATGAATTGTCGCGACTGCCGGGAATGCTTCTTCGTTGAGGATTGCGAAAGTTGTAGTAATTGCTTTCTCTGCTTTGGGCTTGAGCGAAAACAGTTTTACATTGCAAACGAATATGTAGGAAAGGCGCGATATGAGGCGATGCTTCGCGAACAGTTGCCACTCTCAGCCGCGAGAGTTCATGACTGTCTCGTGCGCCTCGCTCAACTGAAAGCGGAGCTCCCACACCGACAGTGGCACGTATTCGGGTGTGAGGAGTGTAGCGGCGATATGATTTCGTTTAGCAAGAATTGCCATTATGCGTTTGACGTTACCGGCTGTGAGGATGCACGTTACATCTGGTTCACACCGAAAACGATCTCAAGCTATGACGCAACCTATGCTTCGCCAGACGGCGTGCAGTTCTGTTACGAAACGTGTTCGACGGTCGGAGTGAGCTCCTCGATGTCCACCTTCCTTTGCTGGTACGGCGACTCGATCTTCTATTCGATGGAATGCTACAGTTGTAGCAATATCTTCGGCTGCGTTGGATTACGGAACAAGGAGTACTGTATCTTTAATAAGCAGTACTCACGAGAGGACTACGAAGAGAAGGTTTCGCGATTGATCGCATTGATGCGCCGAACTGGCGAATGGGGAGAATACTTTCACCCGTCACTTTCGCTCTTTGGCTATAATCAGACAGTTGCGTTTGAATATTTTCCGCTGAATAAGGCGGAGGCAGTGCGTGAAGGATGGAAGTGGCTTGACGATCAAGATGAGACAAATGAGGAGAATGCTATCCACCCGCTCGTTCCGGACGTAAAAATCGAGCATGTCGATGAATCGATCTGTCGACAAACATTTCGCTCGGAGAAAAGCGGACGCGCTTTTCGAATCATCCCGCAAGAACTTCGGTTCTATAGAAAACTGTCTCTCCCCCTTCCTCGAATTTCACCGGATGAACGCCACTACAATCGACTCCATCGAAGAACGCCGCGTCGACTCTTCCCGAGGAACTGTGCGAAAACCGGAGCGCGAATTCTCACCACCTACCCACCACATGACCCAGTGAAGGTTTACTCCGAAGCCGCGTTTGTTGAGGCTCGGACTTAGAGCCTCTAACAAAACGAAAACGCCCTTCTTCAGTTTTCTCTGCTGCTCCGGTGCTCTGTTGCTCTGTGCAATATAAGAAGCGTATGCAGTTACTTCAAACGCTTCATTTTTG
>FKKE01000760.1_pt2 | contig 81372 bp, 80 predicted proteins | sample 1106331 | NCBI WGS metagenome assembly FKKE01 (sample SAMEA3931202, study PRJEB13176) | freshwater metagenome | biome: Drinking water system; feature: drinking water; material: freshwater | place: China | collected 2013-02-06 | reverse complement strand
CACGATCGCCGCACCGGCCGCCCATTCACCCCCGATGCCGAGTGCCGTCAGAAACCGGTAGACGGCCAGATGCCACCAGTCCTGTGCCAGTGCGGCGGCGCCGGTAAAGACGGCATAGATGATGATCGTGGTGATCAGGACCCTGGTGCGGCCGAACCGGTCGGCGAGGATGCCGAACGTGATGCCGCCCACCGCCCAGCCGATCAGAAAAATGGAGAAAATGATCCCGCCGTACCAGCCGATCTGTTCCGTTGTGGGCGGTCCGCCGGCGGTCTGGAGGAGCTCGTGGAGGGCCGGATGCAACACGATCGCGTAAATCGTCGCATCCATAGCATCGAACACCCAGCCGAGCCAGGCGACGAAGAGCACAAGCCATTGGTATCGAGTGACGCCGTTCCACCAGGACAGGCTGACTGCTGCATGCTGAGTCGAGCGCATAAGCCGCGCAAGGCTAGAGCGCTGAGAGGCTGGAGTCAAGGTGAAGCCCACTCAGATCGCATGTTATAGTCACCCGCCATGCCGCGAATCGATTACTACAGAGTGCTGGGCGTTCCGCGGGAGGCCTCCGACGACGCGATCAAGAAGGCATACCGCAAACTGGTGTTCGAGCACCACCCCGACCGGAATCCCGACAATCAGGGGGCGGAAGCCAGGATCCGCGAGATCAACGCGGCGTATGAGATCGTCGGCGATCCCGAAGCGAGACGGAATTACGATCGGCTGAATTGGGGCGATGTCGTGGTGGAGGATGTCGTCGACGTCTCCGTCATTCTCGAGGAGATGGAGAAGAAGCTGTTCGATGAAGGCCGCAAAGAACTGTTTGCGCTGTTGATCAAGGACATCCAGAGGATCAAGGCTGAATTGACCGAAATCCGGGTGAGAACTGTCGCCGATCAAGGGTACGACTCATTCAAAGAATCCGTCGTCCACGAACGGGGGAAGGAGGCGGTGGGTGACTTTCTCACGGATGAAATGGAATCCCGCAGGAGCCGCCTGGTCGACGTGGCGGTGCAGATGATGGTGTCGCAGGGTGTCGTGGGCAGAAACGACGAAGGCGGGGTCCGCTCCCTTCGGAATCGGCTCGACGAGCAGTTCCGCAAGGGCCGTCTGCACGGGTTCGCTTCCGCGCTGGAGTTATTTTATGAGAGACGGTGACTTAATGAAAGTTGAGACTGAGGTTCAGGTTGAGGGTACTGTCTTAGCCTCGACCTCAATCTTGACCTGATTCGCTTGCAAGCGGGCCTGCCACGAACCTTCCTGCCTTCATGACTCCCACGATACGGCTGCGGTCTTGCAGTAAACTGATCGTCCTCAGCGGATTGCCCTTGATGAGCAAGAGATCCGCTTGCTTCCCTTTTTCGATCGTGCCGATTTCATCGTGACTGCCGATCAGCCTGGCCGCGGCAGACGTGGAAGCCAGAATGGCCTCCATCGGGCTCATGCCGAGCGCGACCATCCGTTCCAATTCCTGGGCATTATCACCGTGGTAGTTGAACGGTGTTCCGGCATCGGTTCCCATCGCGATGGCCAGGCCGGCTCGATGAGCCCGGCGAAAGCTAGCCTCGTGGCGCTTCGTCATAGCCTTAGCCTTCTCGCGGGCGCTGTCGGGAATGCCGCAGCCCCGCTTGCATGCGGCCGTTGTTGCGAGGGCCGAGAGCGTCGGGACGATGAAGACCTTGTGCCGTTTTAACAATTCGCCTGCCTCCTCGTCCATCAATGTGGCATGTTCGATCGAATGGACCCCGGCGCGAACGGCCTGCTTCATTCCTGACGATCCATGGGCATGCGCCGCCACTTTCTTGCCCGCTTGCTTTGCCACTTCCACGGCAGCAGCAAGCTCTTCCGGTGTCATCTGGGCTTCGTCGGGCGAGGTGCCCGGAGTCAACACGCCGCCGGATGCAATCACCTTGATGACTCCCGCGCCCGCTGCGAGTTGCTCGCGCACAACGGCTCGAACCTGTTCGATGCCCGTCACTTCCCGGCCGATGAAGCGGGCGTGGCCGCCCACCATGCAGATCGCGAGGCCGGAGGCGACGATGCGGGGGCCCAGCAGGAGACCGCTATCGACCGCACGCTGCAAAGCAAAAATCGAGTGGTCCCGTGAGCCCACGTCCCGGACGGTGGTAATGCCGGCTTCGAGTGTTCGCCGAGCTGAGCGGGCAGCCTTCAGGAGCGTGAGCGACGGACTGTCCTGCTCGACCGCGGCGACCACGTCCGGCTCGGCTCCAAGACAGAGGTGGACGTGGCAATCGATCAGGCCCGGCAGCAAGGTCAAGCCTCGGCCGTCGATGCGGGTTGCGCCGCGCGGGATCGACAGCAGGCGGCTGGGCCCGATTCCACTGATTCGACCGTCACGCACGATAACGGTGGCCCGCTCCATGGCATGGCCCGTTCCATCCACCAGACGGACGTGATGGATTGCGACGGTCATGCCGTTATTTTCCGATCGGGAAAGTAATCACGATCCCACCCATGACGTCGTTCAACTTGAAGTCTCTCCGGGGGCTGTTCGGATGGCTGTTATGACAGTCCACGCAAGCCTGGGAGACGGCCCGGTCCGCGTAGACGGCTTGAAACAGCCGCAAGTCTCCCTTCTTGACCAGACCGTAGTGGGGCTTCGTCGGGTCTTGCTGTACGGTGGCCAATCCCTGCCGCTCGAGGTCGCTATTCGGGGCGTTCCACGCATAGATAGGCGTGAGGCTGGCGAGGCGAAATGAGAAGTCGAGGTCCTTTTGTGCAACCATCCGTCCGGATTCCATCAGATATTGCGCCGGCAGGGGGACCCCTCGTTCATCCTTCCAATGTTCGTGAGCGTCAACGCCCTCCCGCCGCAGCTTCACGACGACGTTGTCGGTATAGTTGTTCCGGTTCGCTTCGAGAATGGCGTGAATGTATTCGGCGGTTTTCTGCGGAGACACCTGATCGGACTTCATCCGCTCGGCCAGCGTCAGGGAAAAAATCCAGTAGGCTACGACAGCCACGAAAGCGAAGGAGCCTCCTCCGAGCACCCACAGCAAGGGCTTATTGTCCGACATGAATCATGGCCTCCACCCAGGTTTTCTTAGCTTGGAAACCGGCTGTAGACACGAGCCGCGGCGGCCAGCGCCACACCCGGGGTACTCATCCAGCCTCCAAGAATGAACAGTTCCTCCAGCGCGTTCAGCAGAGTCAGGACGTGGGATTCCGTCGACGACTCCCCCATTAAGCCGATGCGCCATACCTTGCCTTTCAAGGATCCGAGCCCGCCTCCGATCTCGATGCTATACCGCGCCAGCAAATTCGTCCGGAGATCGGCTTCCGGCAGATGCGGAGGAATCGTTACGCAGTTGAGCATCGGGAGTTGTGCCCCGGCCGGAGCAAGGGGAAGCAGTTCCAATTCAGCCAGTCCGGCCATCAACGCCTCGCTATTCAACCGGTGGCGCACGAACCGGGCCGAGAGGCCCTCTTCCTCGACCAGACGCAGCGCCTCACGCAGCGCATAGAGCATCGAGACCGGAGCCGTGTGATGATAGGCTCTCGTTCCCTCTTCCCAGTAGTTCGCGATCAGGCCCATGTCGAGGTACCAACTCTGACAGGGAGCCCGACGGCTCTTGACGGCCGCCAACGCGCGATCGCTCATGGTGAAGGGTGCGAGCCCCGGCGGGCAACTCAAGCATTTCTGGGTGCCGCTGTAACAGACATCAATCCCCATCGCGTCAACGTCGACAGGGACTCCTCCCAGCGACGTCACGGCATCGACGATGAACAGCGCGTCATGCTGGCGGCAGAGTTTCCCGATGGCTTCCAGCGGCTGCCAAACTCCGGTCGAGGTTTCCGCATGGACAATGGCAACAGCCTTGACCGGTCCGGATCGTCGCAGGGCCTGCTCGATCTCGGCGGGCTCGATACAGTGCCCCCACGGCGCCTCCACGCGGATGACTTTCCCGCCACAACGTTCGACGACCGACGCCAGTCTCGTTCCGAACACCCCATTCACACCGACGATGACGGCGTCGCCCGGCTCAACCACGTTGACGACGGAGGCTTCCATCCCCGCTGATCCCGTCCCGGAAATCGCGATGGTGAACCGGTATCCGGTTTGAAAGACCGTTCGGAGCATGGTCTGAATATCATTCATCACGCCGAGGAAAGCCGGATCGAGGTGTCCCAGCAGCGGGGTAGAGAGTGCACGCAGTACGCGAGGGTGGACCTGACTAGGCCCGGGCCCGAGCAAGAGGCGCCTAGGAGGTGTGAAGTCTCGAATCGCCATATAACTCCTGAAGTTGGAAGCCCAGTATAGCGGAGTTGATCCATGGGAGGCCATGGCAAACAGAGCAGAAATCGCCCATTGCCCTAGTTACTTCGAGGGGTTTCTCGCTGAAAAAATGCCATGTTATAGTTGATGCCATGGCAGAAGCATCCATCACTATTCCCGAGCCGCAGCCTGCTTCCGGTTCCTGGTGGCGTGCAGATGACGCGCCCCAACCGACCGGCACCTTTTCAGACCGCTTTTCACCGGCTATCAGTGTGCTGGCGGCGGCATTTCTTATCGCGTCGCTGACCTCCGTCGTCTGGCTGTCGGCCTCGGTTCCCAAGCTTGATCGAATTGAAGCTCCTGAACAGGCCCTGACCCGAATGGTCGGACGGACCATGGATGTTCAGTTGGGACAGGATCGGGCTCCCTGGTGGCAACGGGTTCTCCTCGGGTGGATTACCGGAGACAACAACCAGGAACGGACCCAGGCCATCGAGTGGTATAAGGAACTGGCCAAGACGTCGGAAGACCCCGTTGTTCCGCTCCAACTGGCGGTATTGCAAGCTGAGTCAGGCCAGGCTGCACAGGCGCTCATGGCTGCACAGGAGTGGAGGGCACTGAGCGATCCGTTTCCCAGAGAAGCGGAACTGCTGCAAGCGGCCTATGGGGATGGAATCGGAGTCGATCAGGAAACGCTCCTTCGTCTGCAAGCCGACGCAGCGGAGTTGCTCCCTGCAGGGTGGTTTTATGAACGACTCGGCGAGCGTCTGGCTTCACGGGCGAACAATCAGCCGCTTCTGCTCTCCATTCAACAGCGGGCCGGGGCCCGATCCGACCGGCTCTTCTCCTATTCCTGGAAACTCACGGTGGTGGAACTGTGCACCATGCTAGCCGGGTCTCTCATATTGTTGCATGTCTGGCGGACTAGACGGACCGATCCGGATGTGATCAGGCTCCATGCGGTGGGAGTGCCGCCGCCATGGCCCGGGGGGATTGGAGCGGCCGTGCTCTTGCGGGGCGGCGCCATCGGCGCGCTGATCACGGCTGTCATGCTGTTGTATATGCCGCCTGAGAACGCATCGCTCAGGGCGTTGGCCATTCCGATGACGAACGTGCCCCTGCTCTTTCTCGCGTACCGCCACTTGTTCAGGCCGTCCGGCCTCTCCTTTGAAGACGGGTTCGGTCTCGATATCCCCTGGTCAAAGGTCGGCCAATTGGGAGCAGCAATCATCGCGGCGGTTGCAGCGGGGTTATGGGGCGAGTGGGCGATGGACCGTGCGACCGAATACTGGCATCTTGGTAGTCATTGGACCGAATGGTTTGATTCGGATCTCGTGTGGGGCGCTCCCTCGCTGACCTTGGTCAGTCTCATCGAGTATGTCGTCTTCGCGCCATTGTTCGAGGAGTTGGCTTTCCGCGGGCTCCTGTTCGCCATCCTGCGGCGCAAGTTCCGTTTCCTGCCCGCCGCCCTGATCAGCGCCAGCATTTTCGGCGTCGCCCACGGCTATGGGCTCGTGGGACTGATCAGTGTCTGCTGGAGCGGCGTCCTCTGGGCCTGGATCTACGAGAAGACCGGTAGCCTGGTCCCCGGAATTTTCGCCCATGCCATCAACAATCTCCTTGTCTGTCTCGCCGTCATGGCATTGCTACGGTAACCGAGCTCGATCGTCGAGATAGTCCAAGGCCGCAAATAGGTCTGGATATCGTGGTGTGAATCCCAAATGGGTCTTGAGCTTGGCGGTGAGAATACGCTTCCCCGCCTCATCGGTGCTTTGCGATGCCGCCGGAATCGTTGCATCCGGGATCTTCCGTGAAATGTCTTCCCAAGTCCGCGGCATGCCGTCGCTGACGTTGTAGGTTCCGCCCCTCTGTCCTTTCTCAATCGCTGACAGGCAGATCGTTGCCAGGTCTTCCACATGGATGAGATTGACGTACTTGCGTGAGGGGACTACGCGACCGGACCTGATCCAATCGAGCGGGTTGCGGCCAGGGCCATAGATGCCGGCAACTCGCAGCACGATGGCACCCTGCTCTCTCAAGAACTCCTCGCCCTGAACGCGCGGTTTGGTCAGATCGATCCGTGCAGTTTCATCGATCCAGGGCGGAGGATAGTCCTCAGAGTTGCTTGCCACGACATAGGCTGAGGTACTGCCTAGCACGACGATCCGGCGCGAGGAAAGCTGTGCCTCCCGTGCAAACCGCTGGACAAGATCGAGCGGCGCAGCGGGGAAGCACCAGAGCACATCCGTTCCAGGTGGAATGTTCTGCCATGTAGATGGTTGCGCCAAATCGAAGTGCAGCCGGTGGTCTTCGGGAACATGGAGAAGATTGTGTGCGGGGTTCCGGCTCGTACACAGATAGGAGCGGGCCGCTGTGGAGAGAGTCGTGGTGAGGAACTTTCCCGTGTACCCCGCACCGAGGATGACAATAGGAGCATTCACGATTGTGGACAGTTCGTAAACTCAATTACTGATGGGCAAACTAAGGAATCCCTCCTATAATGACACAAATGGAATACGAGATGCTTTGGAGGAACGCATGAACACCAGCCGCCGATCCGTCATTGGAGTGATCGCTGCCATGTGGCTCTTCTCCGGTTGTGCCGACCACGGCAGCGGGGGGGCTGGCGGGGGCGGCGGGACATTTTCCATCACGACAACGGCAGCGGCGTTCGGGATCGTCGGTAATACCTATTCATCGACGCCATCAACGGCCAACGGGACAGCGCCGTTTACCTGGTCCCTCTTCGGCGGTTCCTTGCCCGCAGGACTTTCATTGAATACGTCGACCGGCGCGGTGACCGGCACGCCGACGGCGGCTGGGAACAGTACGGCGACCTTGCGTGTCGTGGACGGTGCAGGAAAGGTCGCCACCGGATCGGTGCTTTTCGCGATCCATCCCAGGACAGACCGTGTGTCCGTCGACGGAAACGGGACCGCGGGTAACGGGGCCAGTTCGGGCCCATCAATCAGCGGGGACGGAAGTCTGGTGGCGTTTGTCTCCCAGGCCACAAACCTCGTCAACTCGGTCAGCGGGTCACAGATTTACCTGCACAACCGGCAAACGAACCAGATCGAGCTGATTTCCCGAGACAGCAATGCGACCACGGTCAATGAAGGTGATGCAGCCAGCAGCGCTCCGGCTGTGTCCAGCACAGACGGCCGCTTCGTCGCCTTCGCGTCGCAGGCCGCGAATCTCGTGACGGGAGTCAGCGGGTCTCAAGTCTACGTGAGGGACCGGCAGACCGGGCAGACGACCGTGATCTCAAAGAGCAGCAGCGGCGTGGTAGGAACAGGGACAAGCAGCACACCGGCGATCAGCGCTGACGGGCGGTACATCGCGTTTGTGTCGGACTCCACCAACCTCGTGACGGGAGTCAGCGGGACGCAGGTGTATCGCCATGACCGCCAGACCGGTGTGACCATTCTGATCTCGAAGGACAACAACGTCACGCCGAATCCCGGCAACGCTGCCAGTGCGACACCGGCCGTCAGTTCGGATGGAAGGTTCGTCTCGTTCGCCTCCTTGGCGACCAATCTCGTCACCGGTGTTGCGGCGAACCAGCAGATCTATCTCCACGATACCCAGACCGGTATCACCAGCCTGATCTCCAAAGATACCTCGACGACGCCTCCGACCGCCGGCAACGGCGCGAGCAGTCGACCGGTCATCAACGGAACGGGACAATTTATTGCGTTCGTCTCATCGGCGACGAACCTTGTGTCGGGTTTCAGCGGGCAACAGATCTATCTCCATGATAGGAACACGGGCGCGAACGGCACCAACAGCCTTATCTCACGGGACAACAGCGGAACTCCGCAAACGGGGAATCAGAACAGCAGCGCGCCGTCCATCACCAGTGACGGGCGGTTCATCTCGTTCACGTCACTTTCGACGAACCTCGTGACGGGTATCAGCGGCCAGCAGATCTACCTCCATGATCGAAACGGGCCGACGACTAGCTTGATCTCAAGAGACAATACCGGACCGCTGGTGGCCGGAAACGGTGCAAGCGATAGCGCCTCGATCAATGCGAGCGGCGGATTTGTCGCATTCTCTTCCCAAGCAAGCAATCTGGTAGCCGGCGGAGTGGCCCCGTCGGACATCTACGTCCGTGCCCTGCCATAGCGGCTAGAGCTTCCCTCCGCGGCATGGTAGCATCCAAGCGCCATGCCGTTGACCGGCTTCCATCCTCTCATCGCCGAGTGGTTTGCTTTCTCCGTCGGCCAGCCGACGGACGTCCAACAACAGGCCTGGCCGGCGATTCAGGCCGGCGGCGACACGCTGATCGCGGCACCGACCGGATCGGGCAAGACCTTCGCCGCCTTTCTGTCGTGCATCGATCACCTCTTCAAGCAGGCCCTCGCCCGTGAGCTCGACGACCGTACGCAAGTCCTCTACGTCTCGCCGCTCAAGGCCCTGAGCAACGATATTCAAAAGAATCTCCAGCAGCCGCTCGCCCAGATCGGCCAGGCGGCATTGCAGACCGGGTTGCTGCTGCCGGAGCTGCGGGTGCTGGTTCGCACCGGCGACACGCCGATGGCCGACCGGCAGCAGATGCTGAAGCGTCCGCCGCATATTTTGGTCACGACGCCGGAGTCGCTCTTCATTCTGCTTACGGCGGAAAAAAGCCGGCGACTCTTGCAGACGGTTCGCACGGTGATCGTCGATGAAATCCATGCGCTGGCACCGAACAAGCGCGGAGCACACCTGGCGCTCTCGCTGGAACGGTTGGAGGCGCTGACGCCGACGAAGCCGCAGCGCATCGGGCTGTCCGCGACGCAGCGGCCGATCGAAACGGTCGCCCAGTTCCTTGTCGGCGATCGGCCGATGCCGACTATTGTCGATGTGGGCCACAAACGCCAGATGGAGATTGCCGTCGAGGTGCCGAAGGACGAGCTGAGCGCGGTGGCGACGAATGCGATCTGGGCCGATATCTACGACCGCGTGGCGTCCCTCGTTCGCGAGCATCGGACAACACTGGTCTTCGTCAACACAAGGCGTCTGGCCGAGCGAGTTTCCCACTATCTCGAGGATCGGCTGCAAGATCTCGGCGCCGATGTCGTGGCTGCGCATCACGGGAGTCTCTCGCGGCAGATCCGCCTCTCGGCGGAAGAACGGTTGAAGATCGGCAAAACGAGGGTCGTCGTGGCGACCGCCTCGCTGGAACTGGGGATCGACGTCGGTACAGTGGATCTCGTCTGCCAGATCGGTTCGCCGCGGGCCATTGCCACCTGCCTCCAGCGTATCGGCCGTGCCGGCCACTGGATCAAGGCCATTCCGAAGGGCCACCTGTTCGCCACGACGCGCGACGAGCTGATCGAATGTGCCGCGCTGATTCGGGCCATCAAGAGAGGCGTGCTGGATCGGATCGCCGTGCCGCCGGCGCCGTTGGATATTCTGGCGCAGCAGCTCGTTGCAGCTGCGGCGAGCCAGACGTGGACCGAGGCCGAATTGTTCGCGCTGGTCCGGTGCGCCTTTCCGTACCGCAATCTTGAGCGAACTTCGTTTGATGCGGTGGTTCGCATGTTGGCGGACGGCATCGCGACTCATCGGGGGAGGGGGACGGCCTATCTTTATCACGATCGGATCAATCACCGCCTCAAAGGCCGGCGTGGCGCGCGACTCGCGGCGATTACGTCTGGGGGTGCCATTCCGGACACGGCGAACTATGCCGTGGTGGCGGAACCAGATGGGACTGTAGTCGGAACCGTCGATGAAGATTTCGCCGTCGAGAGCATGGCCGGAGACATCATGCTGCTGGGCAACACGTCTTGGCGCATCAAAGGCGTGGAGATGGGCAAAGTGCGTGTCGAAGACGCCCATGGCGCGCCGCCGAACATTCCATTTTGGCGCGGCGAGGCTCCATCCCGGACGGCGGAACTCTCGGCGGAGGTTGCGTCGCTGCGACAGGACATTGCAACGCGAGCTGACTCATCAGCTATCAGTGCTCAGCCATCCGCACTCATCTGGCTGCGGCAGGAATGCGGTCTCGATCAACGAGGTGCCCAGCAAGCCATCGAATACGTGCTGGGCGGCAAGACGGTACTGGGAACCGTGCCGACCCAGGAGACGATCGTGGCGGAGCGGTTCTTCGACGAGAGTGGCGGGATGCAGCTGGTGATGCATGCGCCGTTCGGCGGGCGGATCAACCGGGCCTGGGGCCTCGCGCTCCGCAAACGGTTCTGTGTGACCTTTGATTTCGAATTGCAGGCCGCGGCGACGGATAATGGGTTGGTGATCTCACTCGGTGAGAAGCACAGTTTCCCGCTGGACTCCGTGTTCGGCTACCTCCATTCGAACAGCCTGCGCGACGTGCTGATTCAAGCGCTGCTGCTCGCGCCGATGTTCGCGACGCGCTGGCGCTGGAACGCCTCGCGCGCCCTCGCCTTGTTGCGGTTCGCCAAAGGCAAGAAGGTTCCTCCGCAGATCCAACGCATGAAGGCCGAAGATCTCCTGGCCGCCGTGTTCCCTGATGCGATCGCCTGTCAGGAGAATCTGACCGGTGAACGAGCCGCCCGCCACATCCCGGACCACCCGTTGGTTCAGGAAACGGTCCGCGATTGTTTAACCGAGGCGATGGATATCGAGGGGTTGACCGATGTGCTCAAACGAATCGAGGCGGGGTCGATCCGTTGCGTGGCGATCGATACGCCGGCTCCGTCGCTCTTCTCCCATGAAATCTTGAACGCGAATCCCTATGCGTTTCTCGACGATGCCCCGCTCGAAGAACGCCGAGCCAGGGCCGTGGAGCTTCGGCGAACGTTGCCCGCTGAACTGGCCGGCGAAGTGGGTGCACTCGATCCTTCCGCGATCGAAGAAGTGCAGCGAGAATCCTGGCCGGTCGTGCGCGACTCAGATGAGCTGCACGATGCGCTCTTGACGCTGGTCTGGGTGCCCTGCGAGGCGGTGACCGGCTGGCAGCAATTCATTCTGGAACTCGTACGGTCTGGTCGAGCGACGGAAGTTGTACATTCCGGAGGAGATGGAGTCAGGGGGTGGGTTGCGGCAGAAAACCGCGAGACTGCCGAACGGATGTTGGCGGACGCAGATGAGAACCTGTTGGATGCAACCGTTCAGGGTTGGATGGAAAGCATTGGGCCGACCACGACGGGCGAATTGGCCGAGCGGCTTCATTTCTCGGCCGGAGCTGTAGAAGCGGCGATGATCCGTCTGGAAACTCAGGGACAAGTCCTTCGCGGGCAGTTCCGTCCTTTCCCTCTCACCTCTGACCGGACTGAATGGTGTCATCGCCGGCTGCTGGCCCGCATCCATCGGTTGACGATCGGGAAGCTTCGAAAAGAAATCGAGCCGGCAACGGCGGCGGAGTTCATGCGCTTCCTCTTGCAATGGCAACATGTAAGTTCCGGATCGCGCCAGCACGGGGAAGCCGGGTTGCTGAAAGTCATCAAGCAGTTGGCCGGGTTCGAAGCGGCGGCCTCCAGTTGGGAACCGCAGATTCTGCGGGCGCGCATGGCGAAGTACGAGCCTGAATTGTTGGATCGTGTGTGTTTGAGCGGTGCCGTCAGTTGGGGGCGGCTCAGCCCTCACCCCCGCTTGGCCGAAGCGACCGGCGGAGACACAGCTCGCCGCATTATCCCGACGAGCGTGGCGCCGATCGGGATCTTTCCGCGCGAGGACGGCGACTGGCTGCTGGGCACGTTTCACGATGAAACGCTTCGCGGTTCCGATCCGTTCGCGGCCTTGAGTGCTGTGGCACAGGACCTTCGCCAGGCACTTGCCGAACGAGGAGCCTGTTTCTTTGCCGACCTCGTCCGATTCACCAACCATTTGCCGACCGAAGTGGAAGAAGGCTTGTGGGAGTTGGTGGCTGCCGGGCTGGTGACCGCCGACGGCTTCGACAACTTACGGGCGCTCATGGACCCGCGCCGCCGCCGTGCGGAGGGACGGGAGCGGTCGCGGCGTCCTCGCCACGCCGCGGGCCGCTGGTCATTGTTGAAACAAGCTGGTAACCGTCAGCCGTCGGCCGTCAGTTCTTCGGAGCGCGTAGCGCGGCAGTTGCTCCGCCGGTACGGTGTCGTGTTCCGCGACCTCCTGGTCCGTGAGTCGTTGGTCGAATCCTGGCGTGATCTGCTGGTGGCCTATCGTCGATTGGAGCTGAAAGGCGAGGTGCGGGGTGGCCGCTTCGTCACGGGGTTCGTCGGCGAACAGTTCGCGCTGCCGGAAGCCGTCGAAGCGCTGCGCATGGCCAGAAAGAGCGGAGGGGCTTCAAGCGGAGGAGAGGTTAAGATCTCGGCCTGCGATCCATTGAACCTGGCCGGCATCATTCTGCCGGGGCCGCGCGTGCCGGCGGTCCCGACGAACTTTCTGATCGTGGGGGACGGAATCGTCGTCCGGACGGTGCTGGGGAGAGAACGGGGCGAAGGCCCGGCCGAAGCGGTCGCGCAGGTGAGTCAACTTCGATAATCAGGCCGGGATCGCGAGCAAGGGCGACCGAGCTCCCCGCAACACCCGTTCCGTCGTGCTGCCCCGCAGCATATCGACGACGCTGTTGTGGCCTTCCGTCATCATTACGATCAGGTCCACGTCGAAGTCCTTACCGACAGCAAGGATCCAATCGACAGGATTGCCCTTCGCGACCAATCGTTCCCACGTCCAGCCGGGCTGTTCGGGCCTGCTCAAGCGTGGGAATTCGTCCTCCGAGCCCAAGAACACCAGTTCAAACAACATCTGCCGGCCGCCAAGCGCGCGAGCCAGGTCCACGGCGGCGTCTATCGCCGGTCGAGGATCGGGATGGCGGCTAACCGGGATAAGAATCCGCTTGAGGTTGGGCGTGCCGGTCTGCGCCGAGATAAAACCTTCGACGCCGGCCGGCAGGAAGAGCGTGTTGGCGTGGGCGCCGCGGGCGACCGGTTCCGCGACGGCCTGATGCGTCAGTCGGGCCAGGCCGTCACGCTGGTGTGTCGAGAGCACCAGCAAGTCGGCCGGATGCAGGGAAAGATGATGGAGAAGCGCTCCGGCAGCGTTATCCGCGACGGCACGGACCTTGTTGATTGTTATACCCAGTTTGCCCACGTCCTGCTTCGCGCTACCCTCCGGCAGAAGCCCCCACTTGGTCAGCAATGGTCGGATGCGGGGAAAGTCCTCAAAATCTTCCCTGACGACGGCCGGATCGACGTGCATCATCGTCAATTCCGCCTTGGCGAGGCAGGTCAGCTTGACGGCGTGGACGAACGCGGTCACCTCTGCGGTCGAGCAATCGGTCGGATGAAAGATGTGTTTAGCGGACAACATACTGGGAAATTTCGGCGGACTTCCCCGGTCTTATCGCGTCAGGGCTTTCAACCGTTCCAGTTCGGCCGACGCATCTGACGACAGCAGGGCCTGGAATTCACGCTGCGCCTCAGCCTGAAACGCAGGTCGCGTACGCTCCGTGACCCCGAGCAACGTGCTGAGGGAGACAAGATACTCGCCCTGGCCGCGGGCGATATCCTGTTCGAGGTTCTCCCGATTTACCATAGTAAATGCCGTCGCTTTATGTTCCGCCTTGAGAAGACCGTCCTCGGTGACCCAAGCACCCGGCGTTGTGGAGGAGAGGAAATTGCTGGTGGTGTCCGTCGTTGACTCAAAGGTGGCCTTCAGCGTACAGCCGGTTGACTGTAAGAGAGCCATTCCAACCATCGCCAGAACCCAAAGTCTTGCCGTTCGCATGGGGGCCTCCAATCCGAGGGGGGACGACAGCCGTCCGATTCTATTGGGTCACTATAGCATAGGACTCGTAAAGTTCAGCAATTCATTGCCGATAATGGAGAGACGGCGGAACAACGTGTCCGCAGGAACACGAGGCTGACGTGATGACGGGCACTGCTCCAGCCCATTTCAATCCGGCTCGACTCTTTCAATGGCCTCAGCACGAGCGGTGCGCAGGCCTGTGCCATGAGTCCAGCCATTCGGCTATTGAAGCCAAGAGCCGGTTCTCCGGTCGTGTGGCCGTCGTGACGGCCGAGGGCGATCGAATCACCTTGTCGGCGAATCTTGCCGAATCCTTTCGCTCGGTTGTCTACCAGGGGTTCACACGATCGACGGAATCCGAGGCTCAGAGCCGGTCGGAATCAGCCGGGTACCGGACGCTCGCTGAGTTCGGCGTGACCGTCGAGGGCGATCTGAGCGAACGCGAGCTTCAAGACCTCATGGACTTATTCGGCACGATCAAGAACATTTTTCGCACATTCTTAAGCGGGCGAGGCGAGGAAGCGTTTGTCCAGACGGTAGGGATGGCCGACGGATTCGGCCGATTCACCACGCTCGCTGAGCTCAACCTCGATCTCCATGTGCAGCGATCGGTGACGGTTGCGACTGCGGGACAGTCGGTCATCGATCCCGCTGCACCAAGTAAAGCAGACACCCCGGGTGTGGCGCCTCCGACGCAGACGGCGATCCCGTCTTCGTCAACCGGTACCACGGCGCCCACCCAGCTTGTCCCTTACGGTTCGGAACAGCCTTTCGAGGCGTTAGCCGAACAGCTCTTTCAGGCCGTTGAGGACAGCCGAGTGCGCCGGGAGACCTTACGCAGGTTTCTTGCAAGACTGCTGGAAAAGGCCGAGCAGGATGCAGAGGCAGATACAGAGGGCGAAGTCGGTGAGGACAAGAAGGCCGCGGCAGCTGAGACCGGCAAAAAAGTCTTGGAGCGATTCGAAGAAGAACCCAATCCAATCCGGCACGTTGTGGCAGCTGTTACGTACCGCCGTACAGTGACGACGCACGACGAGCATTCCTTCATCGCGTAGGTCCCGGCCCGATCCCGGAGGCTGGAGGAGTCCGGCCTCCGGTCGAGGCGCGTCATTCCGTTCAGTTACTCCACAGCCGCTGATACCACTTCTTCTCTTCGCTCACCGGCAAGGAGGCGATGTTCATGTGCTTGCGAATGTCGCCGATGTTCCAACCAGTCAGGTTCGCCAGAGTCTGCGCTTCCTTTTCATAACGCTCACGTAGCTGCTGCCGGTAAGTCTGTGCCGCCGGGCACTCGTCCGTCCCGGTCCAGGGATGGCGGAGGATATAGCGCGCCTGGAAGTTCGAGCGGTCTGACGTTTCTTGGAACATCAAGTCTTCCGGAAAGTGAGTCGCGTCGTAGCGGACGTGCAGCCTGGTGAGGAACACGTTCTGTGCTTGCGGCATGAAGCCCTTGCCTCGCATCGGGGCGGGGCTCTCCTGCCAGAATACGCCAAGGCTGCGCAGTTCGTCGGTTGAGAGCGGATTGGCAGCGCAGGGATCGCACCAGTTCATGTCCCAGGCATATTCTATGAACACACCTCGCTCGCTCTCGCGCTTCACTTGCTGCGTGAAGAGGTCGCGGTAGAAATCGCCAAACTTGTCTTTCACATAGAGCGGAATCTCCTGCGCTTCCGGCAGGCGGATCGTCCGGTAGTTGGTCGTCTCGACGCGGCCCTGCTTCGTCAGGAAATAGATGAACAGTTCTTGCGTACCCTCCGCGTTTACCGTGCCAAGTCGTATCGGCAGCATGAATTTCGGCGACTCGAAGGCGATCTGCAACGGCCGCAGATGGGTAAAGCCAAGCTTCGCCTGCTCGGTCAGATTCACCTTCGCGACGAAGAATTTCATGTTCTGCTTCAGATAACTGCGGAGCACGGGCGAGGCCCCGTTCGGAATCTTGTATCCGTTTTCGCTCAACCAGGTTTCAAGCCCGTTGCTCTCCTTGGCCGAGAGAATCAAGATGTCGTACTCGCCGACCTGGTATTGCGCCTCGACCATCACGCCGAGCGCCTTGGCTCGTTCCGGCGCAGCGGAGGCTGGAGCGATGCTCTTCATGGCGTCCATGCTGTGTCGCTCCATGAGTTCGTACCGCATACAGGGGTTCTCGTCGAAATATTCGACCAGCCGAGGCGCCGAGTAGTCGGCCAGGTGTTTGAGGATCGACGCATCCCCGATGTGGATCTGCTCTTTCTCCAGCACGGTCGGCACCGGCACGACCATGGCGAATTCCTTCACCTCGCCTTTGAAGTCGTTCGCCATCGTGATCACGGTCTTGTTGTCGTGCCGCGCGATGACGACTTCGGACGCCTTGTTGAACAGTTTCGTGTCGGCCTTGCCGACGTAGAATCCGCAAAAGGCGGAGGCGATGCCGTTCCAAGAAAGAAGGGTGACGAAGAGCGTCAAGATTGGAAGGAGGTGGGCCAGTAGTCTCCTTTGCTCGCGCGACGCGCACACAGGATTTATCCGGGGGTGATCAAAATGGGCGGTGCTCGTCGCATGCGCGCAGTTAGAGACTACTTGGCCCACCCCATCGGGGAGCAGGGGCTTGGATTGTCCGAACGAAGCTTCGCTGCAAATTGAACGTCTGCTCATGAGATCCTCCTTGGTTGTGAAATGGACGATGGAACGAGCACAGGGAGGGAAACGGAGACAGAAAATGCACCACCTGACGGGTTGGACCATTCATAGCGAACACCCGGAACAAGACGATCGACAATTGGGACCAAAGGAGAACAGAAGATCAGGCCCCAGAGCGGGCCGTTGGGTTTGAAGAATCCGAACTGGACGTAGAGGGTGGAGACAGCAACGGCCAATGCGAAGATGATACGGCCAATTCTGGAATCAGGTGTCGTCTTTGGATCCGAGATCATGAAGAAGGCAAAGATGAGGAGCGCGCCGCTTTCGATTTGATGGAGCGGGATTGTCAGCGGATCGCCGAGCCAGAGGGCGCGGGCAAAGAGGAGACCGACGTAAAAGAAGAGAAAGGCGAGCGTGACATCGGCTCGTGCCGCGCGGGTGACAACGAGCGAGCCCAGACAGGCAATCAGAAAACCGAACCAAGCGACCTGGCCCCATTGGCCGGGCGAAATCCAGCCGAGGCCGACAACCAGCATAACGACGAGCGCCAGATTCGTCGGATTGAAGACGTGCTTGTCTTTCCAGCGGAGGGCAAACTTACTGGCGATGGCAATGATGGAAGCGAGGGCAGCGACAGCCAAGTTATCAGTGCGAAGGAGTAGGCATAGTGAGAGAGCCGAGATCAGCGGGCTCTTAGAGTCGAAGGCGGGCAGCTTAAAGAAATGCGTACCGGCATATTGGGTCAACAGCGCCGTGCCGATGGTGAGGGCGATTTGCCAGGGGGAGAGGCCGAAGTGGAGGAAGAGGAGGCCGTACAACAACAGGGTGGAGAGGCTGGCGATCTGGTACAGACGGGGATCGCGCCAATTGATACTGCTTGACGATTGACCTGATTCGGTAGTTTGCCCCATGTGATCCTCCCTTTCACAGGAGGATATGGAGGCAATGGACAGTTCCTTTCAGGCCAATTTTTCAGCGTTTTTGCGGGTCCTGTCGCATCAACCAGCCCCACTGTGTTCACGGCACCCTTTCCCCAGAGGGCTGATGAGCCCTCTGGGGATTCGCGGCTTACGGTATCTGCTGCGGTTCACCATAGAAGAAGTCGTCCATGATGACGACGTCATGCGTCTCATCATCGTTCGGCCCCGCTCCTCTCACTGGCGCCGTATCCCCACTGGTAATCTTCACTTTGGCAATGCGGGCGTCATTGAAGACGATGCCGAGGAAGGATACGCTCTTGCCGCCCGGCGAAGCAGGGACGGCGCTCCTGAAGAGGAGCCCTCCGTCGGTGCCAAAGTATTCGATAAATGTGCTGGCGCTGCGATTGCCGTTGATGTGATTGGGTCCGCTTCCATTCGGTTGATCGATGTCCGTAAAAACCGCGCCGAATCCTTTCGTCGTGGCCAGCTTGTCGGCCAGCGTGCCAGGAGGAGCATTGGCCCCGATTGGCACAAAGAACTCAACGTTCGTGACGGCACTTCCATCAGAACTAAACAATCGCTGGTTGCTGAATGGTTGGAAGATGTTCACGTAGGTCTGGTTGACAAAATGATCCGTCATGCCTTGCGCCGTCGCTTGGACGAAGCCGGTCCCTGGCGTGGTGAATCGGGCACCGCGCGTATTGCGAAAACCCTCAAACGGCGTGGGTGCAGGGGCGGTATCAATGGCCACTCCTCCAGCGCCGTCCCAGTTGATCTCCCGGCGACCATCGGCGAGTGGGCCGGCATTGTTGCCGTTATTTGCGGCTCCCAACGCGGCCCGATATTGATCAACGGTGTTTTGAATGGAAGCAATGGTGGGACCAGCGGCTTGAAATACCGTCGGCGCCACGAAGGGCTGAGGTTGCCCCTGTTGAGCAAGAGCCGAGTTATTATCATCAGGCCCACACCCTGACAATACCAATCCCATTCCGAATACTGCTATCAGCTGCATAATTTGCATCTGCTTCATGACGGTGTCCTCCTCTTGTGTGTGTTGCGTACGGTTCTGGTATGGATCTCGATATGTGCTGCCATCGCGATGCGTGAGCAATGGACGTACCCATGACTCTTGGTGAATCAGAATGACCCGTAAGCCATTGGATCTGTTGGATGAATATTTGGTGGCGTTCCAGATTCTCCGATCGGCGCTTCGGCAATGTGATTGCGTGGGCTTATCAATTCGGATAAGTTCCCATATCGAATCTAACGGAGCTCTATGCGATGGGGACTCCGAGGAGGATGTGGCATGAAACCCCTCGTGCTTATCGCAGATGACGATCCCAATATTCTGACGGCGTTGCGCCTAGGCCTGCAGACCAAGAATTTCGATGTCGTGGCAGCTGCCGATGGAGCCGCTGCGCTTGAAGTGCTGGCTCGGCAGTCCCCCGACTTGGTCATTCTTGACATCGCCATGCCCGACATCACGGGCATTGAGATTCTGCGACGCACGCGCAAGGAACATCCCGCTCTCCCCATCATCATCATGACGGCGCATGGATCGGTGGCGTACGCCGTCGAGGCCATGAAAGAAGGGGCGACCGATTTCATCACGAAACCATTCGAAGTGGACCAGCTGTTGTTAGTGATCGAGCGGGCCGTGGGACGGGAAGGGCTGCGCCGTGATGTTGAAGCACTGCGATCCGAGGTCGACAGCCACTACCATGTCGTCTCCTCATCAAGCCCTGCCATGCAACATGTCATTGACACGGCCAAGAAGGCTGCCGCGAGCGACTCGACGATTCTCTTATTGGGCGAAAGCGGCGTCGGGAAGGATCTCTTGGCACGGTCTATTCATGCCTGGAGTCAGAGGCGGGAGAAATTGTTCGTTCCCGTCAACTGTGTCGCGCTTTCCGAAGAGCTGTTGGAGTCGGAACTTTTCGGTCACGAGAAAGGGGCCTTCACCGGGGCTCATAGTCAGAAGCTGGGAAAGTTGGAGGTGGCCAGCGGGGGGACCGTGTTTCTGGATGAGGTCGGGGACATGAGACCCGGACTCCAGTCGAAGTTGTTGCGATTTCTCCAGAACCGTGAGTTCGATCGGGTCGGCGGAACCCGATCGATCAAGGTCGATGTCCGCATCGTGGCCGCAACCAATCGCGATCTTCAGAAAGCCGTGAAAGACGGAGTCTTCCGATCCGATTTGTATTTCCGGCTGAACGTGGTGCATCTCACCGTGCCGCCGCTCCGAGAGCGGATGGGAGATGTGGCGCAACTCACCGAGACTTTTCTGTCCCGCTGCTGTCGCGAGATGAAGAAGCCGGCCATGAGTATTTCGCCGTCCGCCATGAAAAAACTGACGAGCTATGGTTGGCCTGGAAACGTGCGGGAATTGGAAAACAGTATTGAGCGCGCAGTCGTGTTGAAAACCGGCACGACCTTGGAACCCGACGATCTTTTGTTACAGTCAGGCGATCTGATCGCAGCATCTCAAGATGAACCCGGTACCGACTCGTTTCGCTATCATGAGTCTGTGGATCAGCATCGGCGACGGATTATCCAGCAGGCCCTTGACCGCATGGGAGGAAGCCGTGTGCGGGCAGCCGAACTACTCGGTCTCCAACCAAGCTACCTGTCACGTTTGATGAAGCAGCTCAAGATTGTCTAGCACTATTCCAATACACAGGAAGAAAAACTGCAACATTCTGAATGTTCGCGTAAAGGAGGTTCCAGGGACCATTGATTGTTCCCTCGCCATCTGGTTCTCGCTCTAGCAGGCAGTTGACCAATTAGCGTTCACTCGCCCTAGGCAGATAAGAGAAAGAGGAGTCTAGTACATGTTGAGCCTGTACGTGCTCTGGGTGGTCGGCGGGTTTTCCGATGTCATTTTGCCCGTTCTGTTTCTAGTAGCAGCAGTCCTCCTGTGGCGTTCTTCGTCGGGTTTCTGGCCTTTCATGATTGCCGTTGGTGGTCTTGTAGCTGCGTATGAAGTAGCGATCGATTGGAATGCCTATCCGAAGATACACTCCCGATTTGGAATTTTTATCGTGTCCTGCGGTGTGCTGGGGTTTGCTCTTTCATGTTTCCGCTCCGCACCTCACCGTAACTATTCTCCGGATGACGAGTCGAGGAGGCGGCTTGATGATTCGTATGAACCGAAAGCCAATTCGAGCGTACTTCGCAGGCTAGGTCATGCGTTGGGCATAGTGTCCATTATTTCGTTCGGGCTCGTGTGGCTCCTCAACTCCTACGGTGAATCTACGGGTTCCCTTGGTTCATTCACGTGGTCTTTTCATTCTTATGCCACCACGATCTCGCCATTTCTTTTTCTCACAGCATCGCTCTTTCTGTTCCGTTCGTCGCCTGGTGTTTTGTCAGGTTGTGTCTTTGTGGGATCGGCGCTGGCCGCGGCCGGAATTGTTGCCGAGCCCATATTGCGCAAGCTATTCAATCAACAGCATCCTTGGTTTTATTACTTGCCTATCAGAACGTACTATCAAATAGGGTACTTCATGGTATCCGGTGCATTTGCAGGCTTTGCGTTCTCTTGGTGGCAGGGGTCTGCCTGCGCAGAAAAAGGTGCCAGGGACTATTGATTGCTGTCCGGCGGAGAGGATCTGCAGCGTCAGTTCGGAGCGGACGTCATACGAGCTTTAGGCCAGGCTTGCTGAAGGTGCATGAGCGCCTGTTCGAAGGCATCGGCGGCAGCGACGGAGCGTAGCGTCTCGCGGGCGTTGGCTTCACTGGGAAAGATCGGGGCGGAGTGGATGGAGCGGCGGACCACCGGATACTGATTCGATTGCAAAGACACCGTCGGGGCTTCCAACGTCGCCCAACCTCGCCCGCTGACTTCCAGGACCGTCTGGCCGGTCTTCCCTTCTAGCAGGGCGAACTCTGAGAGGGAGTAGTTCTTGACCTCGGTGCCCGAGAGGGTGATCGCCTCAGGTCCTCCGAGCGGCAGTGCTGCCGGCGCTACTGTTTCTGTTCCCGACTGTACGACCACCAGCAAATGGTTTAGACCCTGTTCTTGCGCCAACCGGATGAATTGCACCCGATCATGTGTCGGACGGATCTGCGCGCCGTCAAGCACCTTTACCACGCGAAAATCTGCAACTTGGTCCAAGGCCTGCTTGCCCCATTCCGTCAACTTTGCCAGGCTCTCCTGGTTGATCGCCGGCGCCGCTCCCTGGCCCTGTGAATCGTTCAGCAAGAGGAGTCCGATATCCAGTGGGCGAGACACCTGATCGAGGCCTTGTTTCTGACTTTCAGAAGAGGAGCCGAGATACTCACTTAAACGAGGCGGGGGTCCGGCACAGGCCGCTCCGATCGCGATCCAACAAGCGGCCGCAATCAACGGGAGATGGGGACGGCGGGACATGTGGAGTCCTCCGATACACGTCATCATAACAGATCAACAGGCGGCACTCTACGGGGGAAGGAGGCAAAGTGGGGAAGGTGTCGGAACCCATTGACCACGTAGCCCAACTTGGGTAGACGTTTCTTGAGTCAAGTCGCGCCCTCAGACGAAAGAATTCATGGGGATAGGAGGTGAAGGTTGTTCCAGGAACCGTTGATGGCTTTGTGGAGATGGTAGGGTCATATGCTAGATCGCTAGTCCTCATTCTTCTCTGCTGGAGCGCTATTCCCGCTGATCCCCAAGTCCCTGCTGAAACCGTTCCAGCGCAATTGGAAAAGGAGCAAAGCCTCGCCATTCGCCATTTGGCGGAGGCCGGGGATGCGAACGCGCAGTGGGTGGTGGGGCAGGGGTTGCTGTCGCCGCCGGATGGCGATCCGGCCGCCGCGTTCACGTGGTTTCGTCGTGCGGCCGAGCAAGGGCACTCTCTGGCGCAGCGCGATATAGGGCTTTTGTATGAAGCCGGCTGGGGCGTGAAGCAGGATTTGCAAGAAGCCTACTTCTGGTACTCTTTGGCCGCCGTGCACGACAGTGGTCGAGCCGCTGCGCGGCGAGACGAGATCGCAACAGGATTGAGCCGAGGCCAACTTGAGGCGGCTGAACAGCGGTTGCAATCATGGCGGCCAAGGAAAGAGTCGACACCGACTGCGAATTGACGTGAAAGAGGTGGGTGTATGAAAACACCATCGGTTCCAATTGAACAACTGAAGAACATCGGGCCGACGATTGCGCGCCGGTTGCGCGAGATTGGGATTCGCACGAACAAGGACCTCAAGTCCGTTGGAGCGGTTTCAGCCTATCGCCGGATCTGCGCGAAGCATCCACGACAAACGATCCCGGTCTGCTACTACTTGTATTCGCTGGAAGGGGCACTGCTCAATCGACACTGGGATCGCATCGGTACAGCTGTCAAAGATCGGTTGGTGAGTCAGGTAAGAAAGCCGCGCAGAACCACGCGACAGAAGAATTGAGGCCTCATGGCTGAAGATTTCGAAACGTGGATCATCGAGACCGGCGACGCGATCATTCAGAAGCAGAGCGAGCAGGGCAAGGCTCCGCTCTCGCCGATCGAGCAGGCGGTCTATTGTCTCTGGGTCATCGACTACGCGGTGCGCAACTCCTGATCTTGGAGCCGGTCGAAGAGGTCTATCCGAAGGCGATCAAGGAATCGTCAGCGTTTGCAAAGTCGAACCAACTCTCTTTCCTTTCCACGTGGCTCGCCGGTGCCAAAGACGAAGAAGCATTCTGCGAGGCTTACTACGATCACTACGACGAAGCCTGCGCCGTGCCCAAGCCGCTCTATCAACCCTCCTGAGTTCTGAACAGATTTCGAGACTTGTCAGGTGTTCGGAGGTGAACTGTTGGTTTCCGCGGCCTTGGGTTGGGGTTCAAAGAAGACCAGTGCCAGCCGCCATAGGATCACGGTGGCCACGGCGATGGAGCCCCACGCCCATAGAGCTTTTTCGGGATCACCGATGAAGAAAAATGAGGGCCACCACCCAGCGAATTCATCGACATAAACCGGCGTCAGAAAGAGACAGACAGCGGCGCTCCGAATGAGCTGTTGCAGCGAGCGATTGGGTATCCAGCGTGTGACGAACCATGTGACACCGAATACGACGATCGCTGTGCCTACTACAGCTCCCAGGAGCATCAGCGCCAGGCCGGTGAAGTCCGATGCGTAGCCGTCGGCGGGAATTGCCAAGCTGGTAAACGCCGCCAGTATTCCCAAGCGCAGGATCGTGGTGAATTTGTGGACGGGTGGGATGGTCATGCGGATGCCCGCACGATACAGAGTCTTCCTTGTCAGAATCAACGTCAGAATCAACTGACACAGTTGTTCTGCCTCCAGGATTATGATGTATCCCCATTGGGGTAAAATGCTGATTGCTTGTCGAATAGCTGCCCTGCTCGTAGAATTCTTTCAACAGCCTGTGTGATGTTGCAGTGCTCTACTAAACCAAGGAGTTGTCATGGTGCAGTTGGTGATTGCGATGCTGTTCCTCTTCTCGGTAGAGGCTTTTGCCGGGGATGGGCCGTTGGCCCGGGTCATGGCCGTTGGGCCGGGAAAGGCAGCTGGTTCGTATGAGGTGACGCTCAAGGTTGAAAAGGGATCGTTCTATAACGACACCGACATCGAAGTGTTGTCGGCGGCCGGAAAGGCGCCAGCCAAACTGAAGCTGCCCAGCGGTATCGAGATGTTGATGAAGGGGGATCAGGTGAAGGGTACCACGGTGACGGCAAGGCAGAGTCCGGCGGTCGGCGACTACATTTCCGAACCGAACCGCTATGCTAACTATGCGGCGGCACAAGCTGATGTGGGAGGAGTGGGTGGAGCGCCGGCGCAGGCAGAGGCACCAGCTTCGAAGCCGGCGGTTCCGGCGAACCTGACAAAGACCACGCCCTGTCCCTACACAGCCCAGGAACTGAGTGCGGCGCTGGGGATCAAGTTGGTCAATCCGAGAGGCACCGAAATGCCGTTCTCCGGTGGCATCTTGTACAGCTGCTCGTTGGGTGAGGACAAAGGATTCGGCTCGGTCTCCATCAATCAAACCGTCATGCCACACGATGTGTTGGTCTCGAGTGAGAAGGAATCGTCCAAGCACCTTGCCGGTAAGCTGATCTACATTCCGAACGATCCGGATTTGGCCAAGTGGCAGACTGATCAGGGCGATCTCACCGGCGTGGTGCTGCACTACATTCGAAAGGGCATCATGGCGGAGATCCGCGTGTCGCCTGGGCATTCGGTCATGAAGGACCGCGCGAAGGTCGAAGACCTCCGCAACCGCGTGCTCAAGCTCCGCCGGTTGCCGTTGGACTGATTCGGTAGGAGTTTACGGCGTGAAGCTGGTTCTCGGCTTGGTTGGTGTAATGGTGCTCATCCTGGGCCCGAATCTGCTCTGGCTGAATCGATCGACAGTGAGGATCGAGAATCGCAGCGGGCAACCAATTCACGACGTGGTGCTCTTTGCCTGTTCGGAACCGAAGAGTCTGGGCACGTTGACGGTGGGCGTGTTGCGATTTGAGTTCTTACCCAACTGCGGCGATGACACTTTAGAAATTAGGGCAGGAACGCAACCCAGTGAGTGTCGCCTTTACGTGGAAGGCGATCTGTATCACGTGCGAGCCTGGTTTTCGTCGGCAACCACCGCCGACTGCACGTACGGTGGGGCGCCGCCCTTCACACCGCTGTTGCTGATCGAATGGCTCTCTTGCGGCAATGCCATACAGTGGGCGCGCGGAACATGAATCCATTTCGTCGGGGGTGCCTCTTACCTGCTAGCGGTAATGACAGTGAAAGGGGCGGCACATGGCGACTGAAGACCTGATCCGGATCGGTTCCTATCTCGGAATACTGTGTGTCATGGCGACGTGGGAGTTCATCGTCCCGCGGCGTGCACTGACGGCGTCGAAACTCTGCCGCTGGGGTGGAAACCTGACGATCGTCGTTCTCAACACGGCCATCGCCCGCCTGTTCTTCATGGGCGGTGTCGTGGCCACTGCGGCCATGGCACAAGAGCAGGGATGGGGTTTTCTCAATCTGGTGGAAGGGCCTGCCTGGCTCGAACTCGGCCTGGCGGTCGTCGCGCTCGATTTCATTATCTACTGGCAGCACCAAGTCTTCCACTATGTGCCGATCCTCTGGCGCTTTCATATGATGCACCATTCGGATTTGGATTTGGACGTAACGAGCGGTGTGCGGTTTCACCCGGTAGAAATCATCATTTCCACCGGCGTGAAGGCCCTCTCGGTTCTCATATTGGGAGTCGCGCCCTTGGCGGTCGTGATCTTCGAAATTGTGTTGAACGCGACAGCCCTGTTCAATCACAGCAATGTGCGCATGCCGTTGGGCCTGGATCGGGTGCTGCGCTGGTTCATCGTGACGCCCGACATGCATCGGATTCATCACTCCACCGACGTGCGCGAAACGAACAGCAATTTCGGGTTCAATGTGCCCTGGTGGGATCGGCTGTTCGGAACGTACTGCGCAGAGCCCGCCTTGGGGCAGACCGGGATGAAGATCGGCCTTGAGCACCTCGGTCAGCCGGTCTGCCTGAATCTCTTCATGATGCTGCGGTTTCCGTTTGTGACCCAACTAGGGCGCTACGCAACCCGCGTCCAGTCTTGACCCGGTCTTCGGACCACGTGCCCCATGCCTGCGATGCTTGAATTGATGCTCGTGATCGGAGGACTCGTTTTATTCGGCGTGATCGGATACGTCACGCTGGTCATTACCCCACAGTTCATGCTTGAATTCGGCCTCTGGCTGCTGGCCGCGGGGCTGCTGATCGGCCTGCCGACAGGGCTTTGGTATCACGTCGTCTTGTATCGCGCCCTCGCTCCTCGCATCAACCTTCCGCCGCGCTGGTGGCGCTCTCCGGTGGATCTGCATCCGTTGCTCACGGGAACCGAGTTCCGCCTCGTGAAGCCTTGGTTCGTGGCAGGCGCGGTGGGGTTCGGGCTTTGTGTGGTGGGCGGGCTGGCGGCGATAGCCGGACTGTCGATCGACAGGTTTGTCCGATAACTTTCAGCAGCGACTCGTGGTGGCCCCCCAATTTTGAAAGGAGAGGGAGACGGGAGGGGATGAACGATACCGGGAGGGTCTGCCGGCTATCGCAACATCCGGCAGACCCCGTTCGTCGAGACCAGTCACGGCAGAGCCGATTGCCAGTTGTTCAGACGAGGGATGATGTGGGGGCCCGGCCCCTCTTCGATCATCAAGTTGTCTTGAACCGACTTCACCTCATCCAGACTCCGGGCTAATTCTACGGCTTTCGCCGATTCTTTCTGATTCCCGACGAAGCCCGTCAGTTGCACGCGCTTGTTGTACGTGTTGACGACGATCTGCCGCTTCCCAAGCGACGGATCCGATGCCAGCGTGCTCTTGACTTGAGCGGTGATGGATTCGTCTTCGCTCAGCGTTGCCCCGACCGGTATGGCGGAGACGACAAAAGCCGCACAGGCCATGATGCTCACGGCCCACACCCATGAACTCCTCAGCATGCCATGTGTCCGCATCGTTTCCCACCTCCTTTCAAAGGCCTCTTGATTTCATCCGATGGCGAGATTTCTAATAGACGTTCAGCCTGTGTACGCCAACAACATCCGTGACCGTCCTCCCTTACTTAATGGAGGAATCATGGATTTCGATGCAGTTACCACTAGCAGCAAGTCCGTGGGAGGCTCAAATAGATAAAAGCGATCCTGAGCTTCGGGAAATCCAACAATTCCGTCGAGGCCTTTATGGATTGGCTCAATTATCATCACCTCTACTATTTTTGGGTCGTGGCGAGAGAGGGCAGCATCACGAGAGGTAGCGAGCGGCTCTCGCTTTCGGAGCCCACCGTCAGCGCGCAAATCTCCGCGTTTGAAAAGACGTTGGGCCATCAGGTTTTCGAACGGATCGGGCATCGGCTCATTCTGACGGACACGGGGAAGATCGCTCTCGACTATGCTCAGCGGATATTCACCGCAGGACAGGAGTTGACCGATGTGCTGGCGGGCCGAGTCCCTTCAAGGCCGATCCGCACCGTCGTGGGTGTGGTCGAGACGGTTCCGAAGTTTATCGTCTACTGGCTGCTTAAATCCCTCCTGACTCCTCCGTTGAACGCCACGCTCGTGTGCCATGAAGGCCCGCTCGAACATCTTGTCGCTCAACTTGCCGTGCGTGGACTGGATGTCGTCTTGTCGGATACCCCTCATCCATTGCACGCCAAGTGGGAGTTCCCGTCACATGTACTTGGAAAATCGCCGATCGGCTTGTATGCGGTCGGCAAACTCGCCGCGCGGTATCGCGCGAAGTTTCCCCTCAACTTGAACGGAGCTCCATTCCTCCTCCCGACCGCGCCCTCTTCGTTTCGCCGGGTGATGGATGAATGGTTCCTGGCAGAGCATATCCAACCGGACATCGTCGGCGAATTCGATGATTTCGCGGCGTTAATGGCGTTCGGACAGGCCGGAGGCGGGATCTTCCCGGCTTCCGCGATCATGGCGAGGGAATTGACCAGGCAATACCGGGTTCAACTTCTGGGTTCGCTTGCGGGAGCGAAACTGACGTTTTACGCACTGACGGTATCGCCTGATCCGAAGCACCCCGGGGTCCTGAGGATTTTCGAGTCAGCCAGGCAACGGATGTTGGAAAGCTGATGGGATGAGCTTATTTGCTGAGAGAGAGCGTGGCGAGAAGTTTCGCTTGAGGAGATGAGTCCGGCAATACGACGTAGGTCGCCCGGTCTTCAGGCACCCATTCTTGCAGCTGGCCGTGAGCCGGACGGTCGAGCAACGTGGCTTCCTGTCTGGTGATCGGGCCGAACGGAACGCGAGAAAGACGGGCGGTCAGCGTCATGGGGTCGGTGGCTTCGGGCAAGGAAATCAATTGTCGTTGACCGGCTGCGATTTTCACGGAGATCTGGCCTGTATCCTTGTCGGGCCACAGCAAGAATGTGGCGGAGGAACCAACTGTGATCCAGACCTGGAGGTACGCATCCTGATTTGATTCGATGGTCAGTTGCGTGAGACCCCTGTTCTTCCCTACCGTAGCCGCATCTACCTCTCGTTCCCGTCCATCTGATCCTCGCGACACGAGGCCATAGCGAAGCCCAAGGGGCTTCGCCGTAGTTACGGCGCTTTTTGCTCGTTCCATTTGAGAAAACTGCTCGTATCGCCGTTCCAAGTGTTCCGCTTGAGGCTGGGATTCGGCTGGCGGCTTCATGGATCGCCCTTTCTTCTGCGCCGACAAATCAGGGTCCAGGCGGGCAGCCGCTTCACCATAGAACAGCGCACGGGCACTGATTGCCGGGGCGGCGACGCCACCCGCTGCAATTTCCGTTGGAGCTTGCGAGGGAGTCATGGCTGGCGCCGGCGCCGGTGGACTGGCTGCGAGTTTCTTTTCCGCAGAAGAACTGATGCGCTCGGCGGTTTGGCTCGAGTCGTCTGACGGCGTGTCAGCTTGCGCCCGAGCTTCATCCCGCCCACGCCGGCTGTCCAGATCGCGGACAGCATCGACGGCCTGCTTCGCCTGCGGCATAGGGGGTGCGGCCCGTTCCCGCTTGGCTTTTTTATCGGGCAGCGTGTCGTGCTTGGTGAGGTCCTTGGCCGGCGGCTCATTCGTCTTGGCTTCGGGGGCCGGGACTGCGGCCGACCGCGGCGCCGAAGTCCTTGTTTCTTCGGTAGCGACCGACTGGGCTGCCTGCTTGACACTATCTTGATAGATCCTGGTCCCAAGCACGATGGCCAGTGCGGCCGCCGCCATGCCGCCGGCCCAAGCGAGTCCTGCCGGTCTCCGGAACCACTCGAGCCATGAAAGCGAACCGGCTCCCGATGAGGTGGATTGGTTCAACGCCTGGAGAAGTCGTTGCCGTACGCCCGGATCAGCCAGGAGTTCCTTCAGCGCCTGCTCGTCAGCTAAGGCGTTGAAGAGTTGCTGGTCCTGTATCGCCGCGGCGTAGAGTCGCTGCTTCTCGTCAGCCGTCAACGTGTCCGCTGCAAAGCCACCAAGAAGCTTTCCGAGCTCGTGTTCAGACATGGGTCAGTCCCAGCCCCCGCCCATCAGGGCGAGCAGTTGCTTTCGGCAGCGCAAGTCCCAGGTATAGATCGTATTGATGGAGGTTTGCCCCATCAGCTGTTGAATCTCCGGAAAGCTTCTACCTTCCAGCTTCCATCTGAAGAGGTCGCGACAGCGCTCGCCCAGCTTCGACATGGCGGCGAGGAGCCGATCCACCCGCTGCTTCTGATCGAGTTGCATGGCTGGGTCGTCTGCCGGGTCTGCCAACGGCAGGTCCTCGACCGACTCCTGATTGTACTCGCCTCGCCGGAGCGATTTGCGATGGGCATCCAGCATCTTGAATCGTAGAACCTGGAAGGCCAACGGAACCAGTTCGGTCAGATCAGTGACCGCGGGGTACTTTTCATGGAGCAGGGCCAGCGTCTCTTGGGTCAAATCCTCCGCATGGTCCCTCGATACTCGTGATGTCGCGAACGCGAGAATCCTTTCACGAAGCGTGGAGAGAATGAGGTTCCGATCCATACAATTACGCTGCGCGAGCGTTTTCAGGTTTGTCGGAATTGCAACGTGCCGAGCCAGTCATGGTCACGTTCAATTATGGGAATATCTTCGATCGAGAAGGGATACGGTCGAATTGCGATGGTCACTCCAGAACCCTCTTGGTTTCTCGATGAAGTCATAGAGGCGTTCTTCTACCGTTGCGCTGAAAATATACCGCGCATGTTGGTGAAGGTCATAGCCTTCAACTTCCAAGACATTGTATGCGTACACATCTCGAAACATATACTTCACTCTCACGTCTACCCTGACGGTCGGTCCGGGTAGCGTGCGGAGATGCGAGACCAAATCGGATGATACGATGATGACGGCCTGATCAGGGGCCGAGTCCATCCAGAAACGGATTTTCTTCAACCCCGCAGGTGGTGTGGGTTTGTGGTCCTGCAGCTCTGCAGTCGAAAAGTCTTCGACGGTGTAATGCATCCGGTGCGACACGATTCGTTTTTCTTCGATAGCCGGGGTTAGCACCAGGCGGAAGAGCCCGGCTAGCGCCGCAGCAAAAAGACAACTCCAGAGGGCCACCACAGCGAACTGTTTCATGCCGAAGCCCTTGGGGTTGAAGGCGAGATTCAATTGGTAACACAGGCATCCTCCGCCGACGGCCAAGGAGTAGCCGAAGCCCATGTTGAATGTCAGTAATGAAAAACCGATCGAGAGCAGAAGCATGAGCGTGGTGAGGATGACGGTGACCTGGGCTACCCTCGACCCGACCCAGAATGCGCGTATCCAAGCGGCAATGCAGATGAGTGAAAAAGCGATCCCGCAACTTACCAGAATCAGATCCTTGTACGGGTTGGGGAAAATAGCGGCGGCAAAGGCGAGCCCTATGCCGAAGAGGAGAAGATTGGCGGTCGATTGCAGAAGCGCACTCATGGTCGGACCCTATCTCGACTCAATCCCGGTCATCGGTTCAATAGATCTCCCAGTGAGCGGAAGCCCAGCTTCAGCCCGTTGCAGACTTCGACTTGCCGATCGAATCGGTTCTTCGTCTTGATCATCCTGCGCAGCGTACCGAGGCCGACCCGGCCCCATGCGGCGAAATGAAACACCGACAGCGGATAGTCGGTTCCGAAGAGAAGGCGATCGTGGAGTTCGGGATAGCGTCTGAGATACAGGAGCATGCGCAAGCGGTTGGGGAGGGTCAACGCCGAAATGTCGCAGTAGAAGCTCGGGTAACGTTTCACGAACTCCCGCAACGTCGGGATGAACTTTTCGTAGAAGATCAGCCCGTAGCTGCAGGCATGGGCGGCAATGACCGTCGCTCCTTCGTCGAGCGCCACTTGCAGCCGGTCCGGATCGCCGACGGATTGGTCCTTGCCGATCAGACTGAACTCGTAGCCCACGTGGCTTAAGAAGGGCAGCTTCCGTTCAGCCAATGCACGGTAAAACGGTTTGTAGCGTGGATCGGCCGGATTGAAGTGTTGCGCGTTGGGGAGCACCTTCACCAGCACCCCGCCGGCGTCTGCCACCCGATGCACTTCGTCAACGGCGTCTTCCCGCTGCGGGTTGACTGAGGGGCCTGCAAGAAAAAGATCGGGATGGTCTTTGGCGGTCTTGAGAACGTAGTCGTTGCTGATCAGAAATTCCGTGTGCTGTCGGTTGAGCAGCCCCGTCTGATCATAGAAGCCGTCCATGCCGAGCAGCACGACTTTCTGCACGTGTTTCGAGGCGCGCAGTTCCGTGATGAGATGTTCGAGGTAACGCTGATTGGCTTCGCGCGGGTGCGCCGGCGAGAGGTCATGTTTCCAGAGAAGGAAGCGGAACAGCGGGCTCTTGAGCATTTTCGGCGAAATGTAACAGCCGTTGTCCCCGTCCGGCAGCGCGGCCAGATGGACATGGCAATCGACCAACGACTTGGTGTTATCGGCTGTGTTGTTGTGATGAGTCATCGAAAATTCTCCAGCTAAAGTAATCGGACTTCCATATTGCCACGGCCGCGTCGAGGATCGACGTCAGTACCACGAGCAGGCTCACCGTGGGTATCACATACAGCATGGGGAAAAGTAAAACGGGGTTGAGGACCAATATCGCTGTGGCTCCTCCCAGGATGGACACCAAGAGCAGGTTCATCGCTTGCACGAGCTTGCTGCCTTGCACCGGTTGGGTCAGAGGATTCGAGCCGTATCGATTGAGGTCCTCTGTGCCTTTCGCAAAACCGAGAGAGAACAACAATCCCACGCCGAGGTAATACACAATAGGCAGTGCTGGGATAAACGTTGCTGGCGTCGTCATCGGAGCCACGATAAGCGGGATATTGCACAGTGCCAACCAACCCGTTTGATTCTGATCATGCAGCCGTTTGACCTGAGTCGGAATCGTGGCGACAATGAAGAGAGATAGGGAGTCGACAAATCGATTGAAGATGATTTCCAGCAGATTGGTCGGCGGGTTGTCGGAACCCCAGAGGTGGAAGGGCGCAAAGACCTGCACCACATTGCCGAGCACCGCGACTGCATAGAGGAATCCCACCTGACGCCAGAACGTTTCGCGGCTGATGCGGCCACTGAAGGAAACATACGGTGCAAGAACAATCAGCACGGGGGCAGTGAGCCACCATGCGACTTGACGAATCAGCATCAAGCCAGCCCGCACCTGCGGAAGAGCCCAGAGGGAGGCTGCGCTCCAACGAATCGCTGCATGAATGGGGACGAGAAGCAGGAGATACGTCCCCACGGCGAGGAGGGCGACCTCCATGTGAGGCGGCGTTCCTCGTGGAGGCACAACGTTCAGATACGTCCATTGAAAGCCGGTTTCTGCAAAGAAGAAACCGGCTCCAAGCCGAAACGTCCGAGTGAACAGGTTCTCGTCAACCTGACCGAGAGGGACCGCTATTCCTGCGCGTTCGAATTGGACCTGCTCGATCATTCGATAGAAAAGCGATAGGCCCCAACCCATGCAGAGGAGAGAAATCAGTCCCACGGTGATCTTGCCGATTGCATTGGGCTGGTCCCATGCAAGTTGTTCCAGGTAGAGGCCGCCAAGGATACTCGTCGTTCCCAGAATAGTGCCGCCGATGCGGTCCCAGTGGACTGTCGGGGAAGCGTCGCGGGTATTCGCTTGCGGGTCAATCATTGCTGTGTCTGCCTATTTAGCACACCGTGTCTATTCCCACGCCGGCCGGTGCCCTTCCTCAGACAGGGCCTTGATAGCTTGTTCAAGCGTCGTCATGAAACTTGCCTTTTCTCCTGTCCATTTGAGCGGGTCACCGACGAAGACGTCACAGAAGAAAGGAACGAGCACCGCCTCTCCCTTGGGAAGTGCTTTGCCGAGGCCGTGCAGGAAGATAGGAGTAATCGGCACGTCCGGATGGCGCTTTGCCAAATGGGCGATCCCGGATTTATAAGACCCCATCTGCTCTGGATCTCCCCGTGATCCCTCCGGAAACAGAATCAGAATCTCGTTCCTCCGTAGCGCGTCTGAACAAGGGGCCAATGGGTCGTGTCCTGGACTGACTGTGCGGTCCAAGGGAATGATGTGCATGATGTGCAGTGCAAACCAGGCCAGCAGACGGTTGCGGAAGAAATAGTCTTTCGCCGCAATCGGTCGCAGGGCGGGAAGGAGTGGCCAAGGTAACAACGTCATGAGAACCAGGGTGTCCAAGTGGCTGTTGTGGTTTGAAACGACGATGGCCGGCCCTCTTGTAGGAATCCGCTCCCGATGGCGGACGTTCAAGCCCAGGACAAGAAGGACTAAGGGGCGGACGACCATGAGAAAGAAGAGCTGTTGCAACACAGGGAACTCTCAATAGTGAAGGTAGTAAGTGAAGTGAAACAACAGGGGCGCGGTATAGGTCAAACTGTCGATCCGGTCGAGGATGCCTCCATGTCCCGGCAAGAGGCTCCCACTGTCCTTGACGCCGATGTCGCGTTTGAGCGCCGAGATCGTGACGTCGCCGATGAAGCCGCCGCAGCTGAGAAGCATCCCCGCGCACAAGGATTCCGCGAAACCCAAGGGAGTCAAATAGGGACTCAAGACGACGGCCAACGTCGAGGTAGTGGCAAGTCCTCCGAGGAAACCTTCCCAGGTCTTGTTGGGGCTGACTTTCGGGATGATCTTGTGCCGCCCCGTGAGTTTGCCCCATACGTATTGCGCGACGTCGTTGAACTGCGTCAGGAATATCAGGTACAGCACCAAGCCGGCTCCGCCGGCGATCGGATTCTTTTCTTCCGGCAGTACCAGAAAAAAGGCTGCATGGCTGAGGCTGAAGACCATGGTCATCAGCCCCCAGTGCAACGTGCCCGCTGCACGCAGAAAATCTTTGGTTTCTCCGATGGTCACCATCCGCATCGGCAGGAAGAGGAAGAGATAGACGGGTATGAAGATGATGAACATCCCATACCATTCAGCGTGGACCCAATAGTACTGGACCGGAATGGCCGCGTAAGCCCAGAAGAGGACGCGGCGATCGGCGCGTCTGGTGGGAATCAACGACAGATATTCCTTTAAGGCAAGGAAACTGACAAAGGCGAAGAAGATGATCGAGGCGGTTCGACTCAGGAGGATCGCGGCGGAGAAAATGCCAACCATGATCCACCAGGAAGTGATCCGTTGGGACAGCTCGTCATATGATCGTTCCGGGCGAGACCGCTTTAAGATGAACAGGATAGCAGAGGCAATGATCAGGATGGTCCCAATGCCCCCTAGCCCGAACAAAACCGGTGGTTTGAGGGACAAGAACGTCACTGTGCCTCCGCGAGCCCCTGCCGGGCTCGATTCACGACCGTAACGGCCGACAAGGCGGTTCCTACTCCAAGGAGGACGTCACACCACTGGCCTGCGGGCACGCCCGCTGCAAGAAGAAATGTGACAAGTCCGAACAGAAACGCGCGATCGCTCTTACCCATCGGGCCGGCATAGTTCCGTTGTGCCCCGATCTGGACTGCGATGACGCCGGTCATTTCCACAATGATGCCGAGGACGACCAGAAGGGCCACGAGTGCTGGGTTCAGGCCGGGAACCAATGCGAGCGGGAGGTAAAGGGCTGCATCCGCGCCGACATCGCCCAATTCGTTGAGGACTGCTCCGAGCCTGCTCCGCATATTGTGTTCGCGGGCCAGCATGCCGTCGATCGCATTGAGAGCCATTCGCACGAACAGGGCCAGTGGAACGAGGAGAAGAACGGAGCGGTTGTCCGGACCGCTCGCGATAATGCCGCCGACAATACAGGACAGGACGAGCGCAGCGACGGTAACCTGGTTGGCTGTAACGCCGGCAGCAGCGAGGCCGTTTGTGAGGGGACGCAAGAGTCTTTGGAACGCCGGTTTCAGCTGATAGATACTCGGCATTTGAAGTAGAGCATTCCTAGTGAGACAGATTCAGCCTATCATGTCGGAACCGAAAGCCAAATCATTTCCTGCTTGCCGAGAGGAGTGAGCCGAATTCGTCGCCCTGACTCAGGCCTAGGGGACTCTTCGTCCCTAGGGGCGAGTTCCCACAATGGGTTTCAGGAGAGTCGCAGGGTTTGGAAAGAACGGGAGCAGAGAGGCCTTCTGAACTCGGTCTTGTTCAATCAGGCTCCGGTAGACTGATTCTCCCTCAACCCTGGTCAGTGTGTCGCTCACCACGTTGCCATCGTGCACGAAGCTGATGAGTTGAAAAGGAAGTGACGCATCCTTCCCGGCCATGACGGCGACGTCGTCAGGCGAAATGGTATAAGAGCCCAACGTTTTCCCAAACGGCCACTGGATGTTCACATACGTCTGAAAGGCCAATTCCGAACACACGATCGTGTCCCAGGTGTTCGTGTCGAATCCGAAATCGTATTTCTTTCCGATATGAGCGAAGGCCAAAGTGATGGCCTGAAGGACGTCGTCCAGTGAGATGGCTTCCGGTTTGGGCCGGAGAATCGCTAAATCGTCGATGTTTAAGAAGTGTTCGATGGTATTGATCTGGGTACCTTCCCTGAGGGCTTCCACGATCATGCGACCTTCGGCCAACTGCGGCTGGAATTTAGCGATGGCCGCTTCCCGAAGGAGGCCGAGATTTCTCACTTGCTCTTCCGACCCTACATAGAGCGCCACGTGTCCGAAGTGGCCTGGGATGAACTTGTCGGTGATGCGGAACGGCGTCTTTTCCAACAGGATGTCCCCGGGTTTCGCACGTTGTTTGACGAACTCCGCCCACTGACCTTGGCGGTACAGTTTTCCCTTGCGGAGTTCAAACGCACCGACGAAGTTGCCGAAACCTTTCGAAGTCTGGATCTTGCCCTGCTCCACGCCGGCCAGTCCGGTCGTCAGGGTCTTCTTCTCATACACTCTCAAAACGCTGAGCAATCGCTGCTCGAGCGGTTCTTTGTCGGTGTTTGTCCCGGCCGTCATCTGGTCGAGTTCGTGCCTGACATACAGCAGAAAGGGGTCGTCCTTCTGTGAGCGCGCCCGTCCGTCGTCGAGCGCCTTCAATCCGGCAGCAAACAACTCGCGGTACTCCGTGCGTTCATACTCTCGTTCGATGTGGTCCCAGAAGTGCTTGGGAATGCCGAGAGCGGGGTCCGGCTGATTGAGCAGGTCTCTCAAGCCCGGTACGGATGCCGCCTTTTCGCGCAAGAGCGAGGCGTTTTCGTACATGGTGGCTGCGGCGAGCAGCGAGAGGCCGATCGCCTGAAGCCGGAGGTCGGTAGGATAGGCGATATCCTCTCGAGTCACAATACCCACATGCTTGAAGGCGAGTGGAAAGAGTCCTTCTCGTATGTCGAGGAATGACCGTTTGATCTTGTTGAGACGGACGTGGACATCTCCACGGACGATTCCCTGTTCCTGCTTCAGCCGGTCGCTCACCGCGGCTAACTCTCGCCGCCACCGTGCCCGCTCTTGCGTCGAACGGTCCACGAGCGCTCGGAGCGCGATCTGATCCTGCGCGAGGTCCGCCGTTGCAGCCTGCGCCCGCAAGGTCCGGTATGCCGAGCGCATCGCATCGAGTCCTTTTTCAACTCCGTCCGGGAATAGAGCCAGAATGCTCGGTTCGGCTTGGCGGAGGAGCTTTTCCAAATCGGCACGGCTCGCTTCAAGCTTCGGTAACCCGGCGCGGAACATGTCTGTCAGGTTGGTATTCAGATCGGCGGCCACGTCGGTCTCGAGACTCCCGGCGGGAATGGCATGTGCTTCATCCTGCTCGTTCCAAATGGTGCGGGCCTGTTCACGGGCCGACATCGACGTCATGACGGCGTCCGCAGTGGCGATGAAGTCCGAAGCGGCAGCCAAGGTCAAGGCGATTTCTCGCAGGGACTGGGCAGGCGAAGGATTCGACGAGGTTTGAACGATGGACGAGGCATGGGCGTAGATCGAAACAAACAGGTCCGCTCTTGCGGAAAAGTACTCCTGCTTGGTCCGATTGATAAGGAGTCTGACTTCTTCGTTTCTCGAGCCCTGCCCCGCCAGTAAGGCCTCGACTTGTTGAACCGATGCTCGGACGGACTGGCTGCGTCGGTGGGCATCTTGATACCGGTGAATATTCTCTTGGAGCGGTATGGGAAGGCGATCAGCGTTCTCCGCCCACGTGACGACGTACGGTAAAGTTTGTAACAGGATCAGTGCCGCGAGCCACGCGATGAGGCAGTTCCTATTCAATGTGGTTAATTTACTCCGGTAAGAGGCATCGTCACCGACGAGCACGATCCCTTCCTTTCAATTGAGCCTTTGCCACGTGAGCGCTCAGGGTTGTCCGGCAGCTCCCAGCCGCTCCGTCGCGATACGCTTCAGCGCCCGCAAATCCATTTTCCCCGTTCCCAGTATGGGCAAGGCCTCGACCTTGACGAAGTTGGCGCGAGACGGAATAAACAGATTGGGCAAACCGTTTGAAGACAGTTGAGCCACGATGTCCGGGATCTTTCCCTCGTCGAGTGTATGGAGTACGGCGAGTTGTTCCCCTTTTCGTTCATCAGGAATCCCCGTAACGGCGAAGACTTGCATCTCGGCGCCTGCGGCCTGTTGCAGAGCTTCCTCGACCTTCCCGTGGGGGACCATCTCCCCGCCGATCTTCGAGAATCGTGAGAGCCGATCGGTGATCGTCAGGAACCCGTCGTCGTCCAACATGGCGATGTCGCCCGTAACATACCAGCCGTCCTTCATGACCTTGGCGGTCAGGTCTTCCCGACCGAGGTACCCGTTCATGACGTTCGGGCCTTTGACTAGCAACATGCCGGGAGTGCTGGGCGATAGCGGAGCCGAGGTGTCGGGATCGACGATCCGCACCGAAACGCCGGGGAGCGGCTGGCCGACGGTCCCTCTTCTCGAGGCGGGTTGGTAGTAACCGGCCGCACGGAAGTCCGGACAGTTGACGGCGATGACCGGTGCGCATTCCGTGACGCCGTATCCTTCGATCGGCCCGATGCCGAACTTGTCCTCGATGGCTTGCGCAAGACGGTTCTGGAGCTTCTCCGCGCCGGTCAGGATGACACGGAGCGAACTGAATTGCTCCGGAGTACAACGCCGGTAGTAGAGTTGCAAGAAGGTTGGCGTGGTTACGATGAACGTAATCTTGTAGCGGCGCACCAGTTCACCGATCGCTGCCACGTCCAGCGGGGACGGGTGAAAGACCATACCGGCGTTGTTGAACATCACCAACCAAAAGACCAGATAGCCGAACGAGTGGAAGAACGGCAGGATGCCAAGGACACGCTCTTCCTGAAACAGATGGAGCACTTGGCTGGCGCCCTCCGCATTCGAATCGACGCTGAAATGAGACAGCATCACGCCTTTGGGCTCCCCTGTGCTGCCGCTGCTGAAGATGATCGTTGCCAGGTCGTCCATCGTGACGGGCGTGCGCTGCCCGCAGACGCGCTCGATCACTCTCATGGGGGTGAAGAGCGCAAGCAGCGCGGCGTACGCCTTGGCTCCGCTGCTGATGGTCGCAGCGATGTCTTCCAGCCACAGGATGGTCGGCCCCTCCGGCAAATCCAGCTTGGCCTTCTCCACGAAGGCCTTGCTGGTCACGATACTGCGAAGGCCGGCCAAGCGAACAGCCGTGTCGAGTCCAGACTGGCCGACAGTGTAGTTCAAATTCACGATCGTCTTTCCGCACAAGGGAGCGGCCACGTTGACCAGAGCTGCGGCGACGGTGGGCGGCAGCAGCACCCCCACGCGAGGCTGGTTTTCCCAATGGGGTCGAAGGGCGCGGGCCAGGGTGATGGATCCGATCAACGCTTTCAACGCGGAGACGTGCGGGCGGTTCTGATCGGCCAAGGCAAGACGGAAGGGATAGCGGCGCATGGCACGGATGAATGCGCGGTGCAATGGACGGCGGTCAGGTTTCCGATACTGCCAGGCGGCTTCGCCGAGCTCTCGAATTCTGCTGCGAAGTTCATGGGCCGGTGTGTCCGACGCGAGCGGGGCGCCGAACGAGACAGTGACGGGATAGGGAATTCGTTCAGGAAGCTTGCTGAGAAACTGCCCGTGGTTGAAGCTGAAAATGCTGCCCCAGACCCGATCGAGATGGACGGGGATAATCGGGGCCGACTTCCCTTTCATGATGCGTTCGAAGCCACGACGGAAGGGAAGCAAGGTCCCTGTTCTGGTGATCTGGCCCTCCGGGAAGATACAGACGAGTTCACCCTTCTCGACGGCATGACCGGCATCGCGGAGCGCCTTCAACACGACGCGAAGCCCTCCGTGTGAGGAGATCGGAATGACCCCCAACAACTTCATAAGCGGCCTGAATAGCCAGTGGTTGGCGTATTGATCGTCCACCACGAAGCGAACTGGACGGTCCAGGCTGGCGATCAGCAAGAACCCGTCGACGAAGGACACGTGGTTGGGGACGAGCAGGGCTCCGCCCTGTTGCGGCACATGCTCGTGTCCGATGATCCGCAACCGATAGAGACTATTCGTCAGGATGACCAGGACCACTCGAAGGAGCGCATCGGGCAGCAGCCAGAGGGCCCAGGTCGTGCCGGCGACCGTGAAGGCTGCCGTGGCCAGGAAGATGCCGGTTGTCGAAACCCCGACGTTGGCGAGCGCCCCGTCACCGAGCGAGCCCAAGAGGATACCGGTAAACACGCAGGTATTTTCGAAGGCGATCACCGATCCCCGACGATCCGCCGGAGCCCGCCATTGGATCAATGCGTTCAGCGGGACGAATATGAGGGCGCTGGACACACCCAGGACAGCCATGTGCGCCAGCGTGGCGGAGAGCCCGGGGGCGAACAGTCCCAGGCTCGTCAGAACAATCGCGACGCCGGAAGCCCCGAGCGGAATCAGCCCGTACTCCACGCGCGATTGGGAGAGACGGCCAACGACCTGCGCGCCGATGCCGATACCGACGGAGAGCACCATCAACGGCAGGCCCGATTGCCAATCGGCGGCGCCGAGCACCGCTTTGGCATAGACCAGAATGTTCTGGGCGAACAGGCTGGCGATGGTCCAAAAAAAGACGGCGCCGATCACAGCGAGCCGTAACATACGGTCGCCGGCCAGCGCCGACCAAGCCCCGCGCAACGTATCGAACAGTCCGCCTTCGGATCGGGCCCGCGGGACCTGGGGGATGGTCCAAGCTGCGGCGAAACCGATCAGCGAGATGATTGCGAGGAGGAGCGGCGCCAGCCAGACAGCCGAACCTGTTACTGAAAGGAGAATGCCCGGTGCAGCCGTCCCGGTCAGGATCGCGGCGAAGGTCCACATTTCGAGGCGGCCATTTCCCGCTGCCAGCCGTTCATGAGGAAGCAACTCAGCCAGGATTCCGTACTTGGCCGGGCTGAACAGGGCGCTGTGGACGCCCATGCAGGCCAGCACGATGAGGGGCAAGATACCGCCGGCCGGGTTGATCCAGAGCGCGGCGGTAGCCGCAGACATCAAGAGCACTTCGACGGATTTCATCAGAATAATGATGGTCCGTTTGCTGATGCGATCCGCGAAGAGGCCGGCTACGGTTGAGACTACGGCTAGCGGAAGCGTGAAGGTGACGAACGCCAAGGTAGTTTGGTTCTGCGAGGCCGTTTCAAAAGCGGCATCGAACCCCGGACCTGGCTCAAGCGTTGTGGCTACCTGCCGCATAGCCAGCAGCGCCACCATCAGCTTCCAGGCATTGTCGTTGAACGCCCCGCAGAATTGGGCAACTAACAGCCCGCGAAGCGAGGCCAAAGGATTACGGTCGGCGGCAGAGGATGCGTCGAGAGGGTCGGTCATAGTGGCTGCAACTTGTCTGTCGCAGTGTGCCAGTGTTCACCGAATCTGGCAATGACTTCTTTCGATTCGCCCCAGATAGTACGTATTCCACAACGACGTCATCCCAAGCGGATTAAGTGGAGGCGTACATGTGCGGTCAGGCCTTCCGGAGTGGGGGAACCGGCAACCCCTCTACTTCCATGATCCGCAGGGCGTTGGTGGTGGGGCAGGGGCCCGGGCGCAGCCGATAGTCGAATTGCAACGCGCCGGCACTGACGGTTTCCTGGAAGTGGGTGTTGGTGAGGGAGGAAATCTCTTTTTCCAAATCGGTCAGTTCGAGGTCGTGTGTGCTCACGAGTCCAAAGCCGTTCCCGCTCGAAAGGGATTTGATATAGGCCCTGCTGCCGATCAACCGTTCCCGATTGTTTGTCCCTTTGAAGATCTCATCGATCAGGAACAGGGTCGGTGGGCCTGTTCGGTCCTCGGCCTCATCAAGAATCGCTTTCAACCGCTTCACTTCCGCATAGAAGTAGGACAGACCTGCATCGAGTGAGTCGTTGATGCGGATGCAGCAGGCCAATCGGCTCCAGCTCCATTCAAACCGGTCGGCGCAGACCGGGGCTCCAGCCTGGGCCAAGCAGAGATTGATGCCGACCGTTCGTAAGAAGGTGCTCTTCCCCGACATATTCGAGCCTGTGATGAGCGAAATCGTCCCGACGCCTGTGAGCGAGAGTGGATTGGTGACGCGAGTCTTGGGCGATATCAGCGGGTGGCCAAGACCGATTGCGTCCAGGCCAGACTCCTTCCGGAGAATCGGCCAGGTATAGTGCGGGTGGAGATAGGCGAAATTCGCCAGCGCGCCAGCGGCCTCGACTTCGGCGAGACAATCAAGCCAGGAATGCAGATGCTGTCCGATCTTGTCTTGAGTCTGCTGCAACCGCTTTGTGAACCACAGGTCCCAGGGGCACAGAGCGTTGACGGCAAGGTGGACGAGCGGATGCGCCTTAATGCTGATGGCATGAAGAATCCTTGCCGTATGGGCAAGGTGTGTTGAGGGCTTCGCGTCCGTCTGAAGCAGTGGGGCGCAGCTCTCGCCGAGGGCCGATGCCGATAGTGTGGCCTGCCGTTCGAGATAGCCCAACACGACACCGAGCCGCTCCATCTCATGATGGAGTCCGACAGCATGCTCGAGAAGTTCTTCTCCCTGATCGGTCTGCAAATAGAGCAGGGCGTAGGCAGAGAAGGAAAGCATCCAGTAACTGGGTAGCCAATTCAGCAGCGCGCCGAGCGCCAACGAGGAAGTGGTAAGTGCCAGCAGGCTCTGCACGGTCAACACGAGGTTCAGCCGTGGAAATCCGACCGGATGTTGCAGCACCGCGGCCAATCGCTTTCCGTTGATCTCCTCTTCTCCCGCCAAGTGTGCCAGCAGAGCGAGCCGATCTCGGAAGTTCGTTCGAGCGGCAAGCTCCTTCACCAGACGATGTCTTTTGGCCAGCCTGGACGACGTTTTGGGCTGTGTCAGGAGCCAGGCTGAGAGTCTGAGACGTCCATGGTCTGAGACAGTGGTGTCGATCAGATGCAACAACGAACGCGAACCGGTGAGATCGAGATCCCTGGCACATAGGTGGGAGGATTCCGCTTCACCTCCTCGGAGGGGGATGGCGGCCCAGTCCAAGAGGACCCGTGCAAGATGAGCGGACTTGATCCCGCGCCAGACCCGCAATCTGTGAATCCGGTGCTCCAGCCTGTTATGATACGCGGCCACGATGAGAAAAAGCGCAACGAAACCGGCCAGCGTGAGGTTGCCGCTTTGATACCAGCCGGATCGGAACAGGGTGACGGTGCACAAGAGACCGGATACAAAAATGCTCAATCGCCATTTGGAGAACCGCGCACTAGCGGCTGTGCCGCGTGTGATTAGGCGGTCGATCCTTTCAAGAAGCCGCTGGAGTTGTGCGGAGCGGTGAGGGAGTGCCATGGCGCTGGACCTTACTGGAAGGCGTAGAGACCGTCAATGACTTCCGAGTGGGTGGACGTTCGCATCACAACCTCAGTGGATGCCGGAGAGTTGCTGAGCCTGCTCGACGAGCCTTCGGCCCAAGGCGCCTGGCAGGACGGGCAGGCGATTCATTTGTACTGGCCGGCTCACAGCTGGTCGCCAGAACTTCTGATCCGCCTGCGGCAAGCGGTTCAGCAGCTGGATTGCGCGAGTCCCGCGTTACCGGAAATCCTGGTGCAAGAGGTTCCACACCAAGACTGGAACAGGCAGTGGGCTCGGTCTATGAAACCCCTGCATATCGGCCGGCGTATCGTCATCCGACCGAGCTGGAAGACGGTCGCGGTTCGAGCGGACCAGATCGAGATCGTGCTCGATCCCAAACAGGCCTTCGGCACCGGGCACCACGCGACAACCAGGATGTTGCTGGAGTGGCTGGAGGAAATTGTTCGTGGTGGTGAGTCAGTGTTGGATGTCGGGACCGGCAGCGGGCTCTTAGCGATGGTGGCGCTCCGACTTGGTGCGGCACAGGCCGTCGGGATCGACAACGATCCGGTTGCGATCGACTGTGCGCAGGAATATGCGAATGTCAATCGTTTCGGTCCCGAGCTGGCACTTCGTTGTGCCACACTGGGCTCGGAAGGACCATGTGATCTCGTGCTGGCGAACCTAGATCGGCAGACGTTGCTTCAACTTGCCGAACCGCTGGCAGCCTGTACAGGCAAGGTGCTGCTGGTCTCGGGTGTGTTGCTGGATCAGCGCGATGACGTCGTTGAAGCTTTTGCGCGGGTGAATCTCTATTCCGGCAAGCAGCGGGAACAAGAGGGCTGGCTTGCGATGGAATTCACGCCGGCGCAGTCGTGCGAGGGAGGATAATCCATGGCAGAGTCAGGCCGGCCGCCCTATCCCCATGTGCATCAAATCAACGCGTCGGACGGAGGAATTCCCAAACAGCCGGTGTTCGAAGCCAAGATCACGAAACAGGGCATGGACGGTGATCGACAGCGGAATCTGAAGGTCCATGGCGGGCCAGATCGCGCACTGTGCCTGTTCTCGTTGGAACTCATCGAACGGTTGCAGGACGAAGGCCACTCCATCGATGCCGGATCATCGGGGGAAAATCTCACACTCGCCGGTCTCGAGTGGGAGCAACTCAAGCCGGGGGTGCAACTGAGCATCGGCCCGGACGTGCGGATCGAAGTCGCGAGTTACTGCGCCCCCTGTGACTTGAACGCCCGGTGGTTTCGAGACGGCGAATTCTCGCGGATCTCGCAGAAGAAGAATCCCGGCTGGAGCCGCCTCTATGCGCGGGTGCTGCAGGGTGGCATCGCCAGGCCAGGCGATGCCGTTGAGATTGTGAAGGACTGACGGATGGAGCGTGTGCTTGAACCGGAACTGATGGATGATCCCGCGCAGGCGGAGGCTTATGCGAAGGCGGATTTCGCCGGGGTCAATCAAGGATTCGTCGATCGATTCAAGGAGTACTTTCCTGATTTTTCCACTGGCAAGGTGCTGGATCTTGGATGCGGCCCAGCCGACATTCTCATCCGCTTCGCCAAGCTCTATCCAAGTTGTCAGGTGGTCGGTGTCGATGCTTCGCAACCGATGATTCAATTAGGCGAACAGGCGGTGAAACAAGCGGGGCTTGCCGATCGCATCACGCTCCGCTGCGATCGGTTCGATGCTGTCCCCGGTGCCAACATCGCCGAGGCCATCATATCCAATAGCCTCTTGCACCATCTGCCCAATCCGCTCCAGTTCTGGCACAAGCTACGCCAGTACGTGAAGCCTGGTTCGCCGGTGCTGGTAATGGATTTGCTCAGGCCGGACTCCCCTGATGCAGCCCAGGCTATTGTGGATCAATACGCGGCCGGCGCGTCGGAGATTCTTCGGCGAGACTTCTATAACTCCCTCCTCGCCTCGTTCACCGAGGATGAGATCACCACACAACTGGCCCGCCTGAACCTGACGAGGCTTCTCATTGATATTCCAGACGACCGCCACTGGGTTGTGGGAGGAATGATCTTCTAATGATGCGGCTCCGCTGGCTGCTTGTCCTCGTGGCCCTCGTGCTTCCATCCTTCACCGTGTCAGCCCAACTGGATCGGCTGAGGAAATCACAGGTGAATCAGATTCCCTCAGTCCCTGAAACGCCCATGGTCGAGATTTCGGCCGGAGAGTTCGTCATGGGAGTCGACGGCATGCAGGCGCTGGAAGACGAGAGACCAGCGCACCGTCCATGGCTCGATGGATACGCCATTGACCTTCACGAAGTGTCGACGGCGCAATACGCATCCTTCCTTTCCACGAACGACCGGGTTCGGCCATGGCAATGGGACACGGTTGACTTTACGAAACACGGCGACCGGCCCGTCATCGGCGTGGATTGGTCCGACGCGGATGCCTATTGCCGCTGGAAGGGCAAGCGGTTGCCGACGGAGGCGGAATGGGAAAAGGCTGCCAGGGGAACGGACGGGCGGCTCTATCCGTGGGGCAACCAGGTGGCAAGCAAGAATCTGGCGAATTTTGGATTAGGGGCCCGATTTACCTACACTCAGGTGCTGTTTCCGGTTCGATCACATGAGGAAGGGAAGAGTCCCTTCGGGCTTTATCACATGGCGGGCAATGCCTACGAATGGGTTCAGGATTGGTATCAAACCAACTATTATGAATCTTCCCCGCCTCGAAATCCGCAGGGGCCTGAGCAGGGGCATTTCAAGGTACTACGCGGTGGGTCCTGGTCCGATCTCCCGAAGTATCTGTTGACCTATAGCCGATTCAAACTCCCGCCAGAGACCCGCAACAGTTACGTCGGCTTCCGTTGCGCCAAGTGATGATGCCCGGACTCACGAGGGTCGCATAACTTGCTGGGTTAGTACGTCTCGCCTTCACGCGCTTCAGAAGATGCTCTTGCTCACTTCACTCGAACGAGCGCTCTCATTGCCGGCATTGTCATAGGCCGAGATCGCGAAATGGTACGTCTGGCCCCTAGGGAGATTGTTGATCGTGTAGGTGCCGACCTTGCCGACGGTGAAGGGTGATCCAGGGTAGTTATAGTTGCCTGACGAAGTCCCTACATAGATCTTATATCCCGCCAGGTCTGGCTCGTTTCCGACGGTCCAGGACAGCGTCGCACTTCCCGTCGTTGGAGCCGGTGGCGGCGGCGGAGGAGGTGGTGGAGGTGTACTGGGCGGAGTACTCGGCGGCGGCGGCGGCGGCGTACTGGGCGGCGGGGTCGGTGGTGTGCTGGGCGGTACCACAAGTGGAGGAGGAGGGGCCTGCAACAGATTGACGAGCGTAGAGTTCCGAAGCAAGTTGAAGGCGGATCTCGCCCCGCCTGCGCGACTTGCGGAGCCGGATCCCGCCGCCGCCACCGGCTGAGCGACGGATGCGGCCGCAGCGGGCGGGGATGACGCAGCGGAGGCCGGCACTGTGGCCAGCCCACTGGTTACGGAACCGGCGAGCGGCACGGGTACGGAGGCGGATCGAGTTGTCGGCGCTATCGAACCCGACCCTGAAACGACCTGACTGCTCGAGAGAGCCGATTGTGTTGCTGGTACCGGCGGCGATGCGACGGCCTGCTGTGAAGGCTGCACCGAGGCAGTCGGAACTGTGGCCAAGGCGGCCATAGGACGACGTGTCAGCTTTCGATGAGGAAGGACAGATGGTTCCGTGGGTACCGGGCTCACGGCCTGAACGCCGAGCGAGTGCTCGCGTGATCGGGATTTTGCAGGTCGAAGGGGATCAGTGTCCGGTCGGTGAATCAGGCTGTGTCTTGCACTGCTATCTTGGGCATCTGCCGGTATCCCGAGCCCTATCAGCAGAATACATGCTGATATAACGAGGAATAACGACGTCTTTACTCGGTGAACTCCGATTCGATTGGCGTGGTGCTTGGCTAGTTCCATAATGGCTTGTGCGACGCGCAACTCCTCAGGGTGAGGGCTGCATCGCAATGAGTATGCCCAGCCCCGCCGTGATGACGTAAGGTTGGCCTAGCACATAATCATCCGGAACTCATTGATTTGCCAAGCGAATATTAACTGTTTCCCTGCAAGGAACGTTGGATGGTGACAGGGGGAAGAAAGTTCCAGTGGAGGCTGCTACATGCGAGAGGTACGTAATGGTACCTCTCGCAGCAATCATGCAAGGAGCAAGGCGATGAGGAATAGCCCGGTCAAGAGGATAAGAGCGGAAGGATACAGCATCCTGCTCTGGTCGTTCAGCCAGGCTGTTTTCCACTGATCCGGATACAGCGGCTGGTGGTCCACAAACAGACCTTCTTCGTAAAAACCTAGGGCCTGCTCCAATTGGATCAGGATCTGCTTAGCCAGCCGATGGCGGTGCTGTTGTTGAAAGATCATGCCGCAGAACAGCCCGCACCAAACCAGGCTGGTGAGTGCCAGCAAGAGGCTGTCCGAAAGGCTGAGCGTGCCTTTTTGCGGGCTCAAGAGGAGAGTGCAGAGCATTGCAAGCAGTCCAACCGATCCGAATCCAGTCAGCTTCATCATCTGTTCTCTGCGGTCGTACACTTCCTTCTTGTATAGAGGGTAGAGTGTGGTGAGGACCTGTTGAATACTATCCGCGATCATCGCCTGTCCTCCTTTCCGTCCACCTTGCCGAGGTGTGCTCGAAGCCACTCCGTGATGGAGTCGGTCATGACGCGAAAGTCTTCCCCCCTGGTGAACTGGTGGTCGGCCTCCGGTAAAAGGACCAGTTTCTTCGGCCCCCCGAGGGACTCCAGTAAGCGCCGTGACTGGTGCAGGGGCACCAATTCATCCCGCTCGCCTTGCACGATCAAGGTTGGGGCTGAAATTCGGGATGCAGGTTCGTACGCGATCTGTTTGAGGCTATCCTCATAGAGCCTGTATTTCAAACGGACCCGGCGGCCCCCTCCCAGGATATCCGGGATCGTGTCGGTCTCCATCCAACGCGCCAGTTCGTCCGGCCCGAATTCTAGGCGAAGTTCCTCTGCAAAATCCACCACGGGACACTTGAGCGCCAGGCAGGAGATTTCCTCTCGAAAGGCGGCGGTGTGAATGGCAACCAGTCCTCCGAAGCTGGAGCCGACAAGACCGATGCGGCGAAAGTTCCGCGCCTTCACCAGGTCGACGGCTTTGTTGGCCTGCTCCACGGCGAGAGTCACCGTCACGTCCTCGAACAGGCCCTCGCTGTCCCCTTGCCCATAAAAGTCAAAGCGAAGCACCGCCAGCCCGCGGTCGTTCAGGAGTCTGGTCAAGGTGCGATTCGTTGTGCTGTTCTTATTGGACAAGAATCCGTGGCAGAGGACCACGATGCCGTCGGTCGATTGCGGGGGGACGCTCAGCACCGCTGCGATGCGATGGCCTTGCCCGTCCCAAAACGAGAGCGCTTCTTCCATCGGTGAGATCGGTCAATCGGCGTCGGGTGGGATTCCGGCAACCCAGGCCATCTTTGCGGCGAACAACGCCATGCCGACCAGGAGGAACCCGGCGGCCATCCACGCTGCGATCTGAACCGAAGGCGATCCGAGGGGTGCCGTCCAGGTCAACGCCGCCGTGACCGCAAGTCCCATCGTTCCAAAGCAAATACCGGTCAGTTGGACCGTTCGCCAACGGTTCATGATGGAATCGAGCCGCTCGCGATAAGGCCCGCGCTTCTTGTGGCTCGGAACACGACTGGCAGCCAGCCAAAGGGGGAGTCCGTAGGAAAGCCCCCCGCAGGCGCTGTTGACTAAGAAACCCAGAAACGCGGCGTGGGTGTAGGCGAGCATGTGGAGGGAGCCGATCGGGAACACCGGCGCCTCTGGGAGGTAGTTGGCCGCCATGAGAACCCCCATACCCGACGTCAACACGAGGAACAGGGCGGCCAAGAGAAGATGGTCCGTAGCAGCGTTTCCGGGAAACCCGGATGCGACCCACGTTCGGAACAGATTGATCGTATAGAGCAACGTCAGCAGCAGCAAGAGACCGCCGACGACCAACTCGAACCGAAGAGACGAGGTGACGAAGCCTCCGATGAGCGCGAGGAATCCTGCGAAGAGAAAGATGGCGGTCGCTTGTCCGAGGTTCACGCTTGCGAGGTCTCTGCGCAAGAGGATCGGAAGCAGTCTCTGGGTAAGGGCCACTATCGTCGTCGTCAGGAAACCGAGCAGAATCAGATGGAGATGAAGCAGCCGCGCGTGCGCGAAATATTCCGGCGCGAATTGAAAACACATGCCGATTCCGACAAGGATCCCGATGAAGAGTGTGACCCCCGAAGCGGCATACATCCAGGTTTCGACCCCCGATCCATCGAGTTCTTCGCGGATGTAGTCCCAAGCTCGTCTGACCAGCGAACTTGTGACGAACAACATCGCCAGCCCGAATACCCCGGACAGCAGCATATGTCCGTATCCTAAGGACGCGACCAGCGCGAGTGTGGTGCCGTTGAAGAGGAGGAAGAGGCCGATGTGGGAACGGTCGCGCGCCTGCCGCTCTTCGGCCACGTAGGCCATGGAAGCCAACAGGGCCCCGATGAGCAGCTGAAGCAGGCCCCCGATCAACGTGCCGTGGGCATGAACCGTCCTCAGCCATTTCGGGAGGGGTGTGCCGTAGACCTGCCCGAGCAGCGCAGCAATGCCGATCAATGCCGCCAGCACCAGCCATCCGAAGCCGGTGAAGAGGAACGTTAAGGGGGTGACCATGGGCGTTACCCTCCGAGGAAGTAGAAGTGATTTGTTGGTCCCGTTCCGTGCCCGATCGCCAGGCTGTGCCTCAACGCTTCGGTCAAATAGGTCTTGGCCGCCTGCACCGCGTCGTTCACCGATTTGCCTCTGGCCAGGTGCGCGGCGATTGCTGAGGCAAAAGTACAACCGGTGCCGTGGGTATGGGGGGTGTCGATGAACTCACCTTTGTAGACATTGAAGAAGCGCCCGTCATACAGCAGATCCGTCGCGCGTTCCGCCAACAGGTGGCCGCCCTTGATCAGCACGTGCTTGCAACCGAACCCGTGGATGATCTTGGCAGCGCGGCGCGCATCGGCCAATGACTTGATCTCGATGCCGGAGAGCTGTTGGGCTTCGTGAACGTTCGGGGTAACCAGAAGGGCCAGCGGGAACAACCGTTCTTTCAAGGCATCGATGGCGTCCGGCTTCAACAACGTATGTCCGCTTTTCGAGATCATCACCGGGTCGACCACCAGCGTCGCAACTGCCTGGGGTCTCAGCATCTTGGCCACGAGATCGAGGACGGCCGTCGATGAGAGCATGCCGGTCTTCACGGCGGAGATCTCAAAATCATCGAAGACGGCGTCGATTTGCGCCGCGATGATCGGGAGCGGGAGTTCGAAGACTTCGGTGACCTCTTCCGTATTTTGAGCCGTGACTGCCGTGATTACCGACATGGCGAAGACACCGTTGGCGGACATGGCCTTGATGTCGGCTTGGATGCCGGCGCCTCCGCCTGAATCGGAGCCCGCAATTGTCAGGACCTGTTTGATCTGGTGTGTAGCCATAGGATCGCGCCCCTCGGTTAGGGGGCGCTTGGAACAGGACCCTTGCCGGCGACTTTCAATCCGTCGATTGTAAAGACCGCGTCCCGGCGCGGTGACGTCTCATGCAGATGGAGCGATACCTCCGAGGTTTCATCCTCTGTCGGGGCCGTGAAGGTCAGGACGGCGCGTTCCTTCTCCCGTGGCTGCAGTTCGATCCCTCTGATACAGAGCCCTTCGCGATTGTCCTCGATCCGTTGGCTCCAGACCACGCCGTGCTTGTCACGCAACGTGGTGTCCTGAAGCCGGCACAGTACTTTCATATCCCGGGACGACCGGTTCTGGATGGTGACGTCGACCTTCGCCAGCTTGTCGTCGACAACGATGGAGTGTACGACGAGTTCATACTGATCGTTTCGATGAAAGCCCAGCCCTTCAGGCACGTCCGGTTTCTTGGGACCGTTGTCGACTTTGACCGGCGGCTTGTTGGCCTCTTTGATCAGTTCGCCGAGTTGGCCGGTTTTCGGCAGCGATCCGCGCACAGCCCCCAGCACGTCCGCTTTCTGGGGGCGGATCAACTTCATCGTCACCTGCACACCGTTGCCTGTATCGACATAGGTGCCGGTCACGAATAGGTCGGCCTTAATTTCTCGGGCGGCTGACCCGACCGCCTTGGCATGGGCGCTATCGAACTTGACGACCTTGTGCGTGGTCAACGCTGTCTGAACCTGTGCTCGTTCAAGGACCTTTACTTCACCTCCGACCTGCAATTGAGTCGCCACTTCATCCGTTAGAAACTGACCGATCGGCGTGGTGTCTCCTTTCGAGTCGGCGAACTCAACCAATGCGAGGCGCCGCTTTTTGGCCTTCACGGCTTCCGCCGTGACCCCTTCGGCCAATTGTTTCAGACTTTCATCGTAGTTTCCCGCCGCCCAGGTCTGGGGTGCCATGGAGATGAAGAAGAGGGATAGGGCGAGGAGGAGAATCCGGCTGACCATAGGTTGCGCCATTATACTCAGAGACCGGCGACTGTCCAGTCTATCCGATCCGGAGCGAAGATCAGGATGATATGAGACGGCCAGACTTGGCTCCTTGGAGTAGGTAAGCGCCTCCCCATCCGGCCAGGTAGGACAAGGGGATTACCATCGCCAGGACGAAGGGGAGAAAGACGTACGCTAGGGCGCCTTGGGCGTCTGGGTGCCATAGTGTCATCACATGGGTCCAAAGGCTCAGTCCGACGGCTGCAATTGCGGCCACTACTACTCCGCTCATGCGCCGCCTCAGACCGGTTCGGTCTGGTCCGGCCCAACCAAGGTGAAGGAGCGCGAAGACGGCGAGAAGAATGAAAGGGATGGCGTTCAGCATGGCGATCAGGAAGAGGTTATAGCCGGGAGCGAAGAGGTGGATATGCCATTGATGGACGGCCTGGCTGATTGATTGGCCATGTTTCAGAGTATCGACGGCGATGGAGGCCGTAGGGGGAATCGCCATCCCAAGGAGAATGCAGCCCCAATAGACCAACAGCGTGAAGCGGGGAATGTCACGGGGCTCGGTGCGATCCGTCATCTTATCTCTCCTGCTGACGATTCGAGGAGTCGCAAGGCATCTACGGCAGTCTCCCGCACAACCGGGTCCGAATCATTCGTCGACTGTTTGATGAAGTCCCTTGTCTGAGAGCCGATGGCTTCCAGCACGCAGACAGCCAGATACCGTTCGAGAGGGTGCTCACTCGTGAGGATCGCGTTCACAATGGGGGTAGCGTCCGCGGCGCGAGGGCCCTGTTTCGCAAGCTGATGCAACGCGTAGGGCCTGTTCATTCCCTGCCTGAGCATCAGCACGTAGGTGTCGGTCTGTATCGTCCGGTCAGCCGAGGCGATCGCCGATTGCGCCAATTGCGCGACCGATTGATTGGGATCAGCAGTCAATTCTTGCAACAACGGAAGCGTTTCTTCCCTGGAAAACTCGTTAAAGGCAAATTGCATCACGGCGGCATGACGAACCGACCACTCAGGATCGCGCAGTGCCTGGATCAGGCCTTGCGTGACGAGATCGATCGGAATCCCGATGCTGCCGACCGCCCTGGTCACACGGTCTCGCACGAGCACGTCCGGATCGTTCAATGCGGCTACCAAATGAGCCACGGCCGGTTTTGCCACGGGACCGAGCGCGCCGAGGACCGATGCCGCATCCCGCCTTACTTGTCCGTCCGGGTCCTGCAGCTTCGGCGTCCAAGCATTCATCACCTTTCGCGCGGCACTCAAATCGATCGCCGGCAGGGCTCCGGCTGCCGCTGTGCTCAGAGAAGGGTTTGAAGGCGATGTTGCCGCGTCCACCAGCGGCTCAACGGCTGACTTGGCATCAAGTCCGATCGCTTTCAATGCTTCCGCCGCCAGCACCTGCCGTTGCACATCGCTGCTCTGTAGATCTTCAATCAGCCCCGGCACCGCCCGCTCTCCCGTATGCTGCCAATAGACCACTCCCAAGAGCGCAATCAGCAGCCCGAGCGCCCCAAGATTCAGCCAGATCTGACGTGGAGTCATGGCAAATTCCCGTGAAGCTTTCGCATAAGCATATCGAAAGAAGGACTGTTTTTCTAAGGATGCTATACTTGCCCCATGTCTGCCCAGGAAATTGCAGAACATCTTGAAGTAGGTCGCAAGCGGAATTTGCTGCTCACTCTGCTGATGGCTCCTAATGGTTGGATCAGGCTTCTTTCAGGTGTTGTGAGCGGGATCTTCTCGCTCTTAGTTACAGTTGTGGTTTTCTTGCACTTGAGCAGCGTCCTGGCTGCACTCGGAGCAATGGCAGTGATGGCATTGTTGGGAGGAGCAGTCGTCGCCTCCATTTCTAGATGGAAGCCAGTAGCGAACTCCAAAGCAAATGGTTTCAAGGAAACTTTAGGATATAGTGTTCTCCTGAGTCTCCTCCTTATCTCAACTATTGTCCTCTATGTGTTAGCCCTGTGGTCTCCTACGCAGCCGTATTTACTCATCTGGGTTGCGGTCTTAGGTGTTTGGGCGTTCTTATTCGGAGTGTTGTTCTGTGGAGCTATGTACAAAGTAAATGAATACAAAGGAGTGCGTATTGGAATAAGGGGTAATTAGTTCGGAGTGGTTTCCCCCAGCTAGGTGCAGTGGACAAGCACGTTTGTTTTTCGCTTTGCCGCCATCCCATCACGTCATGTTCTTTCCTCACGGCCGGTGCTATCGACAATGTCTAGCGGGGAGCCAGCGCTCGCCCGGCGACTTGCGCGAAGGATTGGGTTACCGCACTGACTGACTCTTCCCCTCTTCAGTTTCTCTTAAGGTGATCGACGGGTGGGGCACCCCCCACTCTCTACACCAGGCGGGGTGCGAGGACGGAGGGACTCCAGGTCATTGACAGGACCCACCAGCGGTATCAACTGTGCCCCACGGATGCAAGTTGAGAGAACCACCGGCCCTGGCCTGCTCTTCTACATCGGCCACTCCTCCTCGTTCCACGCCATCTCCCAAAACATCCACTCATACCGCGAACTGATCACAAACGCCTCCTCCATCCGCCGCTTCTCTTCCTGCCCCGCCGTCTTGGCCCACTGATCCACCTTTTTTCGCATCCACTGCTGCACCTCGGCGAACTCCGGCGATGCATAGAGCATTAGCCAGTCGCGATAGGGGTGATTCTTTCTTGGCGGGCCGTGCCTGAGCAGGTGTTGTCCGACGACACAATAAATCCAGGCGCAGGGGAGGGCGACGACCAGAATCTCTGCCGCTGACCCGGAAGCCGCCACGGACAGCATATGCCTGGTGTAGGCATAGTTCGTCGGCGCCATCGGGACGGCCGTCATCTGTTTCGCGGTCATCTTCCATTTCGATCCGTAGCCTTCGTGGAGGCTGCGCTCAACGACGATGGTTTCTTCGGCGAGTTTCGTCAGGCGCAATGCCGACTCAGAATCTGGAGCGCGGAGTGCGCCGGCTGAGAAGACCCGCGCGAGGTCGCCGAGAAAGCGGGCGTCCTGGAGGATGTAGTACTTGAATTTCCGCTCAGGGAGCATGCCGGTCCCAAGTTCGACGACGAACGGATGGGAAAGCTGGGCTTGCCAGATCGGTTCGGCCAGCTTGCGCAAGTGGTTGCTGAACGACATGGAGTCCTCACTCTCAATGGGTATTGTCGTGTGACGTTTCTCGAATCACGATTCACCAGCCTTAGTGGGGCGCCCAAGGTCTCGGCAGCCGGTTGATGCCGTCGAGCGCGGCGACCTTGTAGCACTCGGCAAGCGTCGGGTAGTTGAAGACCGTATCGATGAAGTAATCGATCTTGCCGTGATAGGCCATGACAGCCTGGCCGATGTGGATCAACTCGGTGGCGCCTTCGCCGATGGCATGGACGCCGAGAAGTTCGTGGGTGTGGCTGTTGAACAACAGCTTAAGCAGGCCGCTCACGTCGCCGATCAATTGTCCGCGCGCGATCTCCTTGTATCGCGCGATGCCGACCCCATACGACACATCGGCCTTGGTCAGTTCCTCTTCGGTCTTTCCCACCATGGAAATTTCCGGAATCGCATAGATCCCGTAGGGGAGCAATTCCGTGTCGGTCCGGTCCGGATGGCCGAACGCATGGCAGGAGGCATGGCGACCCTGCTGCATCGAGGTCGAGGCGAGCGCCGGAAAACCGATGATATCGCCGGCGGCATAAATGTGCGGCACGGTCGTCTGAAAGTGTTGGTTCACGGTCAGGCGGCCTCGGGCGTCCGCCTGTAACCCGACGGCCTCGAGATTCAATCCCTTCGTGGCGCCGATCCGTCCGATCGCGTACATCAGGGTTGCCGTGCGAATCGGTTTGGCCTGTTGCAGGCGCACGTGCACACGTCCGCCTGCTTCTTTCTCAATTGCCAACACTTCCTCGTCGTGATACAGCGTGACGCCGATGGCCTTCATCTGCTGTTGGAGCGCTTCGATGATCTCGGCGTCGACGAATTCGAGGAGGCGGGGGCGCTTGTCCACGAGAGTGACAGGGACTCCCATGGTCGCCAGGATCGAGGCGTATTCGGCGCCGATGACTCCTCCGCCCACGATCACGATGGAGTCGGGAATGTGTTTCAGCCGCAGGAGGCCGTCTGTATCGATGATCGACTCGTCGTCGAACGGAATATCGGCCGGCCTGGCCGGTTCGGTTCCTACGGCGATGACGATAAAGTCGGCTTCGTGCTCCACGGCGCCCTGTGCCTGCTGGATCCGTACACGATGCGGATCGACAAAGCTGGCGGTGCCGTAAAGCATGTCGACGCGGTTTCTGGCCATTTGATTCTCGACGATCCGAACCTCGTTCATCACGACGTGGTTGGCGCGGAACGCCAGGTCTTCGATCGTGATGGTTTCTTTGAGCCGATAACCGGCTCCGTAGAGGTTCCGCTGCCGGAATCCGGAGAGGTACAGGACTGCTTCACGGAGAGACTTGCTGGGGATCGTGCCGGTGTTGATACAGACGCCACCGACGACTTCTTTGCGCTCGATAATGCCGACCTTCTTGCCCAGCTTCGCAGCCTGGACCGCGGCCTTCTGGCCGGCCGGACCGGTGCCGATGACGAGGAGGTCGTAGTGAGCCATAAGGTCGTAAAACGTTCCTCGTGAAACGCGAAGCGCGAATCGGCCGAGAGCAGTCTGTACGATCAGCTTCCAGTGATCAGTGACTTGGCGACACGAAACGCTTCATCCATGTCCGGGAGCTGAGCCAACTCGGGCGTAATTTGCAGGTGGCGGATCTTGCTTTGCGCGTCCACGACCATGACGGCCCGCGCCAAAATGTGAGGGTCTCTCAAGAGCAATCCGTAGGTCTTCCCGAAGTCGCCGCCGCGGTAGTCCGAGAGAAACGTGATGTTGTTGATCTTCGCTTCTTCTGCGAACCGTTTCTGGGCGAAGGGCGTGTCGATGCTGACCGTAATCAGTTCGACCAACTTGTCGAGCCCCTTGTTCTTTTCGCTCAAATGATGAGTTTGTTGTTCGCATACTTTGGTGTCCAGGGAAGGGACGACACTGATGATCCGCACCTTTCCTTTCCCTTTGGTGTCGACGATGTTGACGAGCGATAGGTCGGCTTGCGCCAGCTTGACGTCGCGCAGGGGATCGCCGACTCGAATTCCCAACCCGGAGAGCATCAACGGGCTGCCCTTGAACAGAACGGTGTGGCCTTCGCCGGCAACCGTACTGCCCTCGGCGACGGGAAGGTTCTTGTAGGCAAAGGCCGATTCGTGTCCGGCGCCCATGCAGCCGGTAAGGCCGAACGTGCTCAGCAGAGAAAACGCTGTCAGGATGCGCGAAACAGTCGCCGTCATAACGTCCTCCGTCACGTCGGAAGGTCTCATCGTCGCTGCATGAACTCTATCATAGCTTGATTGCTCAAAGCAGGCTGTTCCCATTGGGGGATATGGCCCGCTTTCGGGATGCGCACCAGACCTGATCCCTTGATGATCCGGTGCAGTTCTTCTCCAACAGAAACCGGGAAAACGTGGTCTTCCTCGCCCCACAGGATCAGTGTGGGATGGGTGATCTCTCCGAGGCGCAGGGCGTAGCCCGCTTCCCAGAGCGGGAGGTTGTCGCGGACCGTCATCAGGGGCGCGATCAACCCGGGTCGCTGCCGATTTCGGTTGGAACGTTCGATCACGGCCGGGGTCAACAGCGCGGGGTCGTAGACCAGTTCCTTGAGGACCGACTCGATCATGAGGCCACCGAACAGCCAGTTGCCGAAGGAGACGAGCCAAGTGGGCGTGCTCGTTTCCAGCGCCCGCCGGATTGAGGGGCTGGTCAACTTGTCAAGCACACGACTCGGCAAGCCGTCGATGAGGACAAGTTTCGAGACGCGGGCCGGTTGCTCCAATGCCATGCCGACGGCTAGACCGGCTCCCATGGAGTTGCCAACTAGCGTCGCGTTCGGGATGTGCAACGCGTCCATGAATCCAACAAAGAACTCGAGCATCTCTTCTGGACGGTATGCGATATCCGGCTTATCTGAGAGTCCCGCCCCTAACAAGTCCGGCGTGATGACGCGCAAGTGACGCGCGAGCGCGGTCTGCTGGTACTCCCATTGCCACATCGATCCGCCGAAGCCGTGGATGAGTATCACCGGCTCGCCTTGCCCCTGGTCGAGATAGGCGATCTTCCGTCCGTTGACGAGCACGGTGTGGATGGGAATCCGTTCAATCGCGTCGAATTGCGGGGGGACTGGGTCGGGGGATTGACAGGCCGTCATCGTGGCGCTGGACAGGCTCGTGGCGAGGAGCCAGAAAAGAAACGCTCGAACAGCGGGGAGGTACGGAGACGAGGACGCTCGGCTACTCCAACTGGATGACCGTTTCATCCGTCTTGACGTTCTCCCCTTCGGTCACCAGAATGCCGGTGACTTTCCCGTCGATCGGTGCCGGAACTCGGCTCTCCATCTTCATCGCTTCAATGATGAGCAGCGGGTCACCGGCCTTGACGACATCGTCCTTTGCCACCAGAACCTTCACGACCCGACCCGGCATCGGGGGGGCCACGTCTCCCGGCTTCGACGGCCTGGGTCGCTTGGGCTTGGCGCCGCCCGCTGCCGGCACTTCGGGCACTCCTGCCAGGATTTCCTGGATCGGCTCGAGCGAGACTTCCTCGAGCTTGTCGTTGACGCGAATGTAGTACGGCTTCCGCCCGTCCGTCGTGCGTCCTGATCCGGACACCTTGATGTGATAGGTCTCGCCGTGCACCGTGACGTTGAATTCGACCGGAGCCAGATGCAATTCCCCGGCGACAGCCGGCCCCTTCGTCAGCATGGTTTCCAGCGGCTCCGGAACAAGATCGCCCCGGTCGCGCGCTTCGAAGAAATCCTTGGCGATCGCGGGGAACAGCACGAACGAGAGCTGGTCCTCGACGCTCTCCGCTGAGGACGGCATTTCGTTCTTCGCGTCCTCCATCTCGGGCTCCAATCGGTCGGCCGGTCTGCTCTTGATCGGTTCTTCGTCGCCGATGGCGCGCGCCATGATTTCGCGATCGACCTGGCCAGGAGCCCGCCCGTACAAACCGAGGAAGTAGTTCTTGGTTTCGTTGGTGATGACCTTATACCGCTCACCGGTGAGTACGTTGAGCGTTGCCTGTGTCCCGACGATCTGACTGGTCGGGGTGACCAGGGGCGGGTAGCCCATGTCTTTTCTGACGCGCGGGACCTCGTCCAGCACTTCTTTCATGCGGTCCAACGCGTTCTGCTCCGTGAGCTGAGCTGCGAGATTCGACAGCATGCCGCCCGGGATTTGCGAGGTCAGGATTTCCGCATCCACGCCGGTAAAATCGCTTTCGAACTGCCGATACTTGCGGCGGACGGTTCGGAAATGTTCTGTGATCGGCTGGAACGAGGCCAGGTCCAGTCCTGTATCGTAGGGGGTGTCCTTCAGCGAGGCTACCAGCGTTTCTGTCGGCGGATGGGACGTGCCGCCGGCCAAGGGAGACATCGCCGTATCCAGCATGTCGAGCCCGCCGAGAATCGCCATCAACGACGACATGGAAGCCATGCCGGAGGTGTAGTGTGAATGCAGATGGATCGGGACTTTCACGGCCGCCTTCAAGCGACGCACCAGATGGTAGGCGTCGAGGGGGGCGAGGAGTCCCGCCATATCCTTGATACAGAGCGTATCCGTACCCATATCCTCGAGTTGCTTCGCCATATCCACGAACCGGTCGATACTGTGGACCGGGCTGACCGTGTAGCTGATTGCGGCCTCCGCATGTTTCCCACAGGCCTTCACTTCGTTGATCGAGCGGTCGAGATTGCGGACGTCGTTGAGCGCGTCGAAAATGCGGAACACATCGATGCCGTTGGCCGCGGAGCGCTCGATGAACCGTTCCACGACGTCATCGGCATAATGGCGGTATCCGACGAGATTCTGACCCCGCAGCAGCATCTGCAGTTTGGTGTTCGGCATGGCGGCCCGCAAGGCGCGCAGCCGCTCCCAGGGATCTTCTTTGAGAAACCGCAGGCAGGTGTCGAAAGTGGCGCCGCCCCAGACTTCGAGCGACCAATAGCCCACGGCATCCAGCTTTTGCGCAATCGGGAGCATGTCCTCGGTTCGCATCCTGGTGGCCAAGAGCGATTGATGGCCGTCGCGCAATGCCACATCAGTAATGAGGAGCGGTTTCCCGGGCGAGGGCTGGATAAGGAATTCCTGAGCCCGCGGCTTCTTGTCCTTGGAGGTCCGGATCGCCGGCCCCTGCGCACGTTTCTTCGGAGCGGCTTTCTTGGCTGTCGGACGTTTGGTTGCCATGGTGATGATGTGCGATTGAGGCGCCGCGCAGGCCTAGAGTCCTTCGTAAGCCGCGATCGCCGCGGCCAGCGCCAGAACGAGGTCTTCCGGTTGCTCGAACTCGTCGTAGTTGTACAGTTCGGGGTGCGTGTCCAAATACGAGGTGTCGAACCGCCCGGCGAGAAAATCAGGATCCTGCATGATGGTTTTCATGAACGGGATCGTCGTTTTGACCCCGCGCAGGACGTACTCTTCCAACGAACGCCTCATCCGGCTGACCGTTTCCTCCCAGGTGCGGCCCCGCACGGTGAGCTTGGCCAAGAGCGCGTCGTAATAGGGAGGAACCGCATAGTCCTTGTAGACCGCGCCGTCGATGCGTACGCCGATGCCGCCCGGCGAGAGGTACTCCGTGATCGTGCCGGTGTAGGGCATGAAATTGTTTTTCGGATCTTCGGCGTTGATGCGGCATTGGATCGCATGCCCCTGGAGCGTGACGTCCTTCTGCTGAATCTCAAGCGGCTTGCCGGCTGCGATGGAGATCTGGTTGCGGACGATGTCGATGGCGGTGATCTGTTCCGTCACCGTGTGCTCGACCTGGAGCCGCGGATTCATTTCGATGAAGTAGAAGCGCCCTTCCTGATCCAGGAGAAACTCGACAGTCCCCGCGTTGTCGTAGTTGACGGCCTTGGCGATCGTCGTGGCCGCTTTACCCATCTCGGAACGGAGTTTCGGCGTCAGAATCAACGAGGGTGCGATCTCAATCAGTTTCTGGTGCCGGCGCTGGATCGAACAATCGCGTTCGCCGAGATGGATGATGTTGCCGTGACGGTCAGCCAGGATCTGGAATTCGATGTGATGTGGCCGTTCGATGTATTTCTCGATGAAGACGCTGCCGTCGCCGAAAGACGCTTGAGCCTCCCGTGCGGCGACCTCCATGTTGTCGCGCAATTCGGCATCCGACCGAACGACCCGGAGTCCTCGTCCGCCGCCGCCGGCACTGGCCTTGATGATGACCGGGTAGCCGGCCTTCTTGGCAAAAGCCAGAGCCTCTTTCATGTCGCTGACGCCGCCGTCGGTGCCCGGAACTATGGGGACGCCGACGTCCTTGGCCAATTCGCGGGCCCGTACCTTGCTGCCCATGAGAGTGATGGCATGGGGCGAGGGGCCTATAAAGGTGATGCCGGAGTCGTGGCAGAGTTGGGCGAAGTGGGCGTTTTCCGAAAGGAACCCGTATCCCGGGTGGATAGCATCGGCCCCGATTCTGAGGGCGAGGTCGACGATCTGCTGACTGTCGAGGAAGCCTTTGACCGGTCCTGGACCTACCAAGTACGACTCGTCGGCCTTTTTCACGTAAATCCCGGTGGAGTCTGCCTCGGAGTAGATGGCGGCGGTCGCGATGTTCAATTCGCGGCATGCGCGGATGATGCGCATGGCGATCTCGCCCCGATTGGCCACTAAGATCTTCTTAAACATATCCCCTTGAAATCCTTGATGCCCCACGCGGCGCTCCGCCGGAATCGGCGCAAAGGAGCGCGTAAGCTAGCATAGGATCAAGAGTCCTGTCGAGGGATTCGGAGGGGTGGAAGGGATCGAAGCCCGGAACGAATTCAGCGCGTCCCGGGCCTTAGAAACGGATCAATTGCCCTTGATCAACAGCGGCTTGGACTGCGCGCTGCCGCCGCCGGCAACAATAATCAAGAATGACATGCCGGACTTGGCTTCCGGGACAGTCGCTTCGATCGTCGTCTCGTTGACGAACTTATAGTCTACCTTGGCCTTGGGAGAGGCACTGAATGTGACCGTATGAAAGCATTCCTTCGTCCCGAAGTTTTCGCCCGTGATCACGACTTTGTCGCCAGGCTTTACATCGTCGGGGACCACCTTGACGATCCGGGGCCGCTTGCTGCGGTCGCAGACCGGATCGCGTTCCACCTTCTCGGCATCCGACCCCTTGATGGACTCCATGTCATAGAGTGTGAAGCCAGCGCCTTCCACGATCGCACCCTTCCCGCTTTGGTCTTCGGCGCCCGCTGTCGGGATGGCGAGCAGCAAGAGTCCGGCCAGTCCCATCGAGATATAACCCAATGATTGCCACGGCAGCATAGGACCCTCCTTCATGAAAGTCGCCGTTATCTACTTCTTGTTATTATACGGGATGTAAGTCTCGGAAATGATCTGTTGGCCTGGGGGAGACAAGGCGAACTGGATAAAGGCTTCGATCAGCGGATTCTGTTCCTTTTTCGAAAGGAACAGCACCGGCCGCCTTAGGGGGTAACGCCCGTCCTTGACTGTGGGCACTTCCGGTTCCACTTTATCGATCGGTAACAGCCGGACGGCGACGCCTCCGGAAACTACGGACAAGCCCTGGGCGAGAGAAATATATGCGACAGCCGACAACGGCGGCAACGTGCCGACCACCGTCTTGACGACTTTGTCATCCTTCCCGATGACTTTGGCGCTGTCGGGAATCTTGCCGCTGATGCCGAGCTCTTTTTCGAACGCCTCGCGAATATTCTGGTTTTTCGGGCGGTCAATGAGGAGAATCTTCGTCTCAGGGCCTCCGACCTCGGACCATTCCTTCACCTTGCCCGAGAACACGTCTGCAACTTGTTGCTTGGTGATTTCTTTTGTGAAATTGGATAGATGGACGAGTATCCCAATGCCGTCCCAGGCGATCTGAGCGGCAGCGAGCCCCGGCTCTTCCACTCCCGTTACAGCGATGTGGGCTTCTCCAGACTTGATCATCTCGACCGGCTTCAACTTGTCGTCCCAGACTAGGTCGAGATAGGCGCGCGGGTTGGCTTTTTCAAAAGCCCGGGCGAGAGGCTCGATAGTGGTGAGTTCCGGACCGTTGCCCGCGATGGTCAGGCTTCCCGAGATTTCCGCCGAGACGGTCGGCGGAACAGCCAGGACGAAAAGTAATGAGATGCACGCGATGGCGCGGAGCGGGAGATTCATCGATTCATTTCCGATTGTCCGAGTGTCGCCGACGGCCAACCCATGCGATATTAGTTCGTTTGGGGGTTGCCGGGAGGTGGATCGGATTCGGACGTCATGTTCGGGGCGGGGGAGGCGCGTTTGCCGGTGAGGGGAGGCAGTTTCGCGAACTTATCCATCCGTTCGTTGTACATATCGTATGCCTTCATCTCACTGAATCCCGGCTTATGGGTGCCGACGATCTTGGAGGCGAACGAGGAAAGCAGTTTCGTAGCCTCCTGCGCATTGCAGAAGGGACACACGGTGTCTTCCACACGTGCATGCACCGACTGGGTGGCCTCAAATGTCTTTTCGCACTGTCCGCACCGGTATTCGTAAATCGGCATGACGATCAACCCTTACCCCTGATGGACCGGAAGTTTCCCGACCCTTGACCACCCGTCGAACGATGCCGTATTGTACCACACCTACCTGGTTTGAAGACTAGGGGCAATCTGTGTGACGAGGAGGCTGTTCGATGGCGGTGCTCATTCGGCGGTACAAGGGCCACAACGGTATGATGCAGGAAGAACGGATCGACGACGACGATCGGATTGAACGCTATTTCCGGCTCTTTGAAAAAGAGGACATCAAGAAGCTTGAGACCGGCGTGAAAGTCTTCATCGAAAAGGACGAATGGCAGCTCCTTCCGTAGTGACGTTAGGTATGAGGGGGAAGGCGAGGTTTCTTTTCAAACATGGCGTCTCTTCCCCTTTTACGGTTCACGCCGCACTCCTCGCCGTTTCTCCATGATTTACTGGATCCATATCGCACGCTCGATCGACCGGGTCACGCTGCATAAAGACCGCTGTTCCGAAGTGCCGTCGGTCCATTCGTCCAGTGATTTCTGGGAGGGCGGCTGGTTCGACTATCCGGACAAGGAGCGGGCCCTCGCGGCCATGGAGATGGCCGGGACCACGCAGCAGCGGCGCTGCTCTCTTTGCAAGCCCTAAGAATCGCCGTGCGGAGTTCAGGACACTCAGTGCTGAGTGACTGGCGGTATAGATTCACCTAAACACAGCACTCAGGGCTCAGCACTCAACACTTCTTATCCATGCCACGCCTTGCGCTCCTCTTGACCACGCTGATCTGGGGCGCGACCTTTCCCGCGACCAAAGCGGCGTTGGAGCAGATTCCGCCCCTCAGTTTTCTGTTCCTGCGATTTCTCCTTGGCGCGGTGCTCGTCGCCGCTTGGTTTGCCATTGCCCGGCATGTGCTGGCCCGTGACGCAAGCACTCTGAAAGCTGCCGGCACGGCGACCGTGTTTCTTTTTTTGGGCTACGTACTGCAAACCGTCGGCCTTCAGTACACGAGTGCGTCGAACTCCGCCTTCATCACCGCGCTGTATGTCATTTTCGTGCCTTTGATCATGCGACGCTTCGATCGGCGGATTCTGGCTGCCACCAGCATCGCGACGGTCGGTCTGTGGCTCTTGGTGAAGCCGAGCGCTGCGGTCAATGTCGGCGACCTCTTGACTCTCGGCTGCGCGGTTGCGTTCGCCGGCCACATCATCTGTCTAGAAGGGTTTACGAGGCGATTCGATGCGCCCTCGCTTCTGCTTTGGCAGATGGCGGCTATGACCTGCCTATTCGTCCCGATCACACTATGGGAGCAGGTTCCAGCGCAAGCCTTTACTCCCACAGCCGTGTTGTTGATCGGGCTGGGCGTGACGGGAGGATTGGCGACCGGGGCCTTTGCGGTCCAGATGTGGGCGCAGCAACTGGTGCCGGCTCAACAAGTGGCGCTCGTCTTCGCGTCGGAGCCGGCCTATGCGGCCTGGCTGTCGTGGTACTTCCTGGGCGAAACGCTGGACCCTCAGGGATGGGCGGGGAGCGTGTTGATTCTAGTGGCGGTCGTAATCGGGGCGTTCGGAACCGGCGAAACGAAGGCGGAATCCCCGGTTGTCCAGCCGGCTCCGGTGGCGTAAAGGCGGCCTAATGGCACAGAAATTCGGAAACGGTCGCTGGGTGCAGGAGGGATTCCTCGACAATCGGGTGGCTGGGACAGTCGTGGGGCGTATTGCGTTTGCGGCCATCGGGCCGATTGACATCTACTTGCAAGGAAACTTCAAGACCGATATCGCAGGCCAGGTCATTGAATTCCGAAACAGCCGGTTCGAGGACGATGATATGGCGGCGCAGGTCCTCGGCGACATGGAGGCCCCGCAGATCGGGACCGTGAACCTGATTTCCTTCGATCCGCACCCGAATCTCGTCCCTCATCCCTATGTCGAATGGTTTTCATCGCGGAAGAACCACTACCGGTTCGAGTTGAACCCCGGTGAAGCGTGGGTCGTCCCTGAATCGGAACAAAGTCGATTTGATGAGGAAAGCCGAAGAATCCGGGAGTCCTGTGCCGGCTCCGTGATTCAGAAGCCAAGGAGCGAGGAGACCGATTGGATCTAGAAGAGGGAGTTAGACGGCGATCGCTTCGTGTTTGCTGCGCTGTTCCCGCACGTACTCCGGCACGTCCTTGATGTCCCATACCAGCCCCAGCCACTCCATGGCTTTCAGGCAGTAGTAGGTCATATCGATCTCCCACCAATAGAAGCCTTGCCTGGTCGAAGCCGGGTAAAAGTGGTGGTTGTTGTGCCAGCCTTCTCCCATCGTGATCAGCGCGAGGATGAAATTATTGCGACTGTCGTCGCCGGTCTCGTACCGTTGCGAGCCGTAAACGTGCGAAAGGGAATTGATCGTGCAGGTGCCGTGGATGAGCGCGACCGTAGAGATGAAAAAGCCCCAGATCAGCATTTGGGGACCGTTTGTGCCGAGTTCGGGAGTATAGGCTTCGAGCAGCTTCCCCAGACCGAACATCCCGAAGCCCGCAATGGTCGGGACCAAGATGTCGAATCGGTCCAGGAAGCGCAGCTCCGGGAACTTGGCGAAGTCTTGAATCGCCTTCAAACGCGGGGCGAAATGGGTCTGCGAGGTAAACCAGCCGATATGGGACCACCAGAATCCGCCGTGTCTGGGCGAATGGACGTCGTCCGTCGTATCGGACGCGATGTGGTGATGGCGATGGTGGCCGGCCCACCAAAGTGGGCCGCGCTGCGCACAGGAACCGCCGAGAATTGCAAACGCCAATTGAACTCCACGGGTGGTCTTGAACGTCCGATGGGAGAAATAGCGGTGGTACCAGCCCGTGATGGCGAACATGCGGACGTAATAGAACGCGATCGCCACGCTGACGGCCGTCCAGCTGACGCCGACCCAGATGACGCCCAGGCACATGGCATGGACTGCAATGATCGGTACGCAGCGGAACCAATCCATCTTCGGGACTCCGCCCGTCTTCATGTATTCGAGGCCGGCCCAGGAATCGAACCAACGGAGAAACGTATAGCAGAGGTCCTGGGCTTTGGTCGGATGCAGTACGCGCACGTCGGACATTCGATAACCTCCGGTCAAGCCCGGCCGGTTTCGCCAGGCACACACAACACCGTGACTCTCAAGAAAGCCGCGGCAGCTGTTGGTGAATCACAAGGCAGGCCGCAGAATGCAGGGTGAAATCCGTCCCTTTCTTGTCACTGGACGACTCTGCATTATACAGGGAAGCGGTCGCGAATGGTACCGGCAATTTGCCCCTTTCGGATCGACCTGACTCAATTGTATCTGAAGGCGGTGGCTTGTCCACTAAGGCCTCAAATCATGGGAGATTCGCCCTCTGTCTCCGCCGGCGCGATTTGACACCCCGTTTGGCCCCCGCCTAGAATGCTGAGTTTATGAATCATCGCTTCCTGAAAGCCTGCCGGCGTGAGCCGGTCGACTGTACGCCCGTCTGGTTCATGCGCCAGGCCGGACGGTACATGGCGGAGTATCGGTCGTTGCGGGCCAAGCATTCCATGTTGGCCCTCTGTAAGACGCCGGAACTGGCGGCCCAGGTGACGCTCCAGCCGATCGACCGTTTCCCCCTCGACGCCGCCATAATATTTGCCGATATCCTGCTCCCGCTCGAGGCGATGGGGCTGAACCTGGAATTCGCCGAGGGTGAGGGACCGGTCATTCACAATCCGGTTCGCGAGAAGGCCGACGTCGAGCGGTTAAAACCGATCGACGGGAGTGAATTGGACTACGTGGCGGAGGCGATCCGTCAAGCAACAGCGGCTCTGAAAGGGCGTGTGCCGTTGATCGGCTTCGCCGGCGCGCCCTTTACCCTTGCGAGTTATGCGATCGAGGGCGGGGGGTCGCGGAACTATGTCCTGACCAAGACGATGATGTATCGGGAGCCTGATTCCTGGCACAAGCTGATGGACAAGCTGGCCCGCGTCGTCACCGGCTATCTGCGCAGGCAGATTCAGGCCGGCGCTCAGGCCATCCAGCTGTTCGACAGTTGGGTCGGCTGCCTCTCGGCCGGCGACTACGCCGAGTACGTGAAGCCCCACGTCCAACTGATCTTCGACGGCTTGAAGCGCGAAGGGGTGCCGCTCATTCATTTCGGCACCGGCACGACGGCGATCTTGCGGCAGATGCGCGAAGCAGGCGGAGACGTCATTGGGGTCGACTGGCGGATCCACCTGGACGAAGCCTGGGCCATGATAGGCTATGACCGCGCCGTGCAGGGGAACCTCGATCCTGTCACGCTCTATGCCCCCCTGCACGAGATCGAACGCCGAGTCGAAGACATCTTGCGGCGGGCCGGCGGCCGCAACGGACACATCTTCAATCTGGGTCACGGGATTCTGCCGACCACGCCCGTCGAGCACGTCGAAGCCGCCATCAACATGGTGCACAAGCTGAGTCAACGTTAATGGGTCGTTGGTCGATGGTCATCAGTCACTAGTTGAGACACGGCATTGTTCTTCGTGTGACCGTGGACTGATGACGAACGACCGATCACGAGGTATGAATGCCTGCATCGCAGCATCCCATCGCCGTACTGTTGATGGCCATGGGTGGGCCGGACTGTTTGGAGAACGTGGAGCCGTTCCTGCTCGACGTCAGGGGCGGGCGTCCGACGCCGCCCGAATTGGTCGAGGAGATTCGCGCGCGCTACCGGGCGACCGGTGGCAAGTCCCCCGCCGTCGGCATCACCATGGAAGTCGCGCGTAAGCTGGAGGCCAGGCTCAATGAGTCCGGCGATCAACCTTATCGTTGCTACGTCGGGTTGCGGCACTGGCATCCCTTCATCAAAGAAACGTTCGCCGAGCTGTTAGGAGAACAGCCGGCGCGCGTGGTCGGGTTCTGTATGGCGCCCCAACAATCGTCCTTGAGCACCGGCGCGTACCGGAAAAAAGTGGAAGAGGCCCAGACGAATCAGCAAAGCGCCTGTGCCGTGAGCTACGTCGGGAGTTGGAATCGCCATCCGAAACTCATCGCGGCGATCGTCGAGAACATCCAACGGGGGCTTCAGAAGTTTCCCCTCGAAGTGCGTGCCAGAGTGCCGGTGTTGTTTACCGCGCACAGTTTACCGGAGCGCATTGTGGCGATGCAGGACCCCTACCCCGTTGAGGTGCAGGGGACGGTTGAAGCCGTGACCGCGTTGTTGGGCGGTCAGCCGACCCGGTTTGCCTATCAGAGCCAGGGACGATCATCCGAACCCTGGCTTGGCCCGACGGTGGAGTCGGCGATCGACGAGTTGAGCCGCGAAGGCCGGCGGCACGTCCTTGTCGCGCCGATCGGATTCCTCTGCGACCACGTCGAGACCCTCTACGATATCGACATCGAGCTCAGGCAGTTGGCTGAGAAGCGGGGTATGCAACTCGAGCGCATGGCCATGCTGAACGACTCACCGGCTATGATCGACACGCTGGCAGACGTGCTTGCCGCCCACGAATCGTCCTTGAAGATTCCGTCGTGAGTGCTCCGCGCACAGTCGCGATCGTCGGCGGAGGCATTTCCGGGCTCGCGACCGCCTTAGCCCTTCAGGAACAGGCTGCCGCGGCAGGAATCCCGATCGTCTGTACGATCCTCGAAGCCGGTTCGACATGGGGCGGCAAGATCGTCACCCACCGGATCGGCGACTTAGTCACGGAGGCAGGACCGGATTCCTTCCTGTCAAGCAAGCCGGCCGGGCTGCAGTTGGTGGAGAAGCTGGGGCTCGCCGATCAACTGATCAACACCAATGAAACGGGAAAGAAGGCGTTTGTCTATACCGGCGGACGTCTTTGCGAACTACCGGAGGGCCTCGTCGTCATCACCCCAGGTCAGATCGGCCCATTTCTCAGGAGTGGACTCTTGTCGGTCGCTGGTTTGGCCCGCATGGGACTGGATCTGGTCCTGTCGGCCAACCGAATGGACGGAGATGAGTCTGTCGCGTCCTTCTTCCGTCGGCGGTTCGGACGTCAGGCTTTCGAGCGCATGATGGAGCCGCTGATGGCGGGCATCTACGCAGGCGATGCCGAGCAGATGAGCCTAAAGGCGACATTCCCTCGCTTCATCGAACTGGAGCGGCAGCATGGCAGTGTGATTCGCGGCATGATGGCGGCTCGTGAATCCGGGCGGGCTGACCGTCAGTGGAGCGCCAAGCGGACGATGTTCGTCAGTTTGAAGAACGGCCTGGAAAGCCTGGTGACGGCGCTGGCCGCTCGGGTGTCCTCTCTAGGTGTGGGGATGAGATCAGGCGCAGTCGTCGAGGCTCTGCGGGTCCGCTCTCATCAACTCGGCAAGTGGACGTACGACGTGATACTCCAAGGAGGGGCTGCATTGTCAGTGGAGAGCCTGGTGCTGGCAACGCCGGCGTTCGCCTCGGCTGAGCTGCTGCGCCCGTTGACGCCGATTGCGAGCGGGCTCTTGGAGACGATTCCGTATGCCTCGACTGCGACGATTGCTATGGCCTACCCCGCTTCGGTGATCGGCGGGGCGGTCCAGGGGTTCGGCTTTGTCGTCCCCCGGATCGAACAACGGGATTTGATCGCTGCGACCTGGACCTCGCTGAAGTGGCCGCACCGTGCGCCGGGTGATCAACTGATGGTGCGTTGCTACGTGGGCGGCGTCGGCCGTGAAAGGATTCTTGAACTCGACGACCAGGCCCTGGTCGCCAAGGTAAAGGAGGAGCTGAGAGCCATCTGCGGGGTGACGGCGGAGCCGACCTATGTCGAGATAAACCGCTGGATGAAGGCGATGCCGCAATACTTGCTGGGTCATCTCGATCGACTGGAGCAAATCGAGGCAGCCCTCAGCCGCTACGGCGGCCTCGTCCTGACCGGTGCCGCCTATCGCGGGGTCGGCATTCCCGATTGTATCCGCGACGGGGCCTTGGCGGCGGAGCGAATCATGCGGTATCTTTCGGGACGGAGAGGGTGAGGATCTATTGTATGGCCGTAGACAACCGGATGTCGATTATCGAGGTGAGCGGCCCATTCCGGGAGCCGCGGGAGCAGGTGTTTTCCTACGACTACACCATCCAGCGGTCGAATTGGCCGATGCCCCATGCGGTCCGTGTGAAGGTCGGGATTCCTGATGAACTCGACATCTTGCGGGGCAAGCTCCTTGGCTCGGTTACCGGTACTCCGGGGCAGCAGCTTCTGGTCGCCCAGGTCCTCACCAGAAAAATCGCGGATGAGAAGGTAAGATTGGCCGAAGAAAGGGGTGAACTTCTGGAACGGCGAGAGACGATCATTCCTCCGTACGCGGGCCCGGTCGCGCATCAGTTCGGAAAGTTGGAAGAGTGGCTCGAACGGGACCGGGAAGCCTTACGGGCGGAAATCAAGAAGCGAGCAAACCTCTAGCAGGTTGAGGCAAAGTTGAGGTCGAGGGAAGCAGAAAATACCCTGAACCTTTCAGAAGATTTTCCTGTAGTGCTTCGAATGCACGCCTGATTCATCCGCGAATCCCACCGAGCCTGTATCCGGTGCCCCCGTGTTGTTCAAATCGATCCGGTAGTGCCCCCGAATCTCTTCCATCGCCACTTCAAAGGGAATCTTCGACGGGTAGAGACCGCCAGGCGCGTGGGCCCCTCGCGTTAAGGTACGGACGACTTCGGGGTCCGCATACTTGGCGTCGGACACGACATAGATTTCGGCGATGGCGTGGTCGCCGAGCTTGTGCCCCGGCGTGGTTGCGGGGAGCAGGTCGCCGAGACTGCCGGCCAGCCGCTCCTTCTTCAAGCGCTTCAACAAGCCGACGACCTGACTCTCAGTCGTCTGTTCCGGCACCACCAGGCTGATGGCGTTCATGTCGGGGACGGTCGCCCGGACTTTGAAGATGACGGGAGCCGCTTCGGGATCCTCGATCACCGGTCCAGCCGGGCCTTCCGTGCCGGCGGCTTGTTTGTTTCGAGAACTCGGGACGATGAGGGCGACAAAGAGCCAGAGTCCCAACAAAATGCCGAAGACCACGATGAGCGGGTGGATGCCGGCGCGTTTGCCGTCTTGATAGTCTTCGCTCATGGGCGCTCCGAGTTTGCAGCGGACCGTTTGGTCTTGGCTTCGTCCCACAACCGGTTCATTTCGTCGAGTGACAGGTCGACGACAGCGCGACCCGATCGGGCCGCCTGTTCCTCGATGAACCGAAACCGCTCGACGAATCGATTGATCGACCGGCGCAGCGCATCCTCCGGGTTCACCTTGACGAAGCGGGCCAAATTGACGAGGGAGAATAGCACGTCGCCGAACTCCGAGGCGATCTCGTCTTGCCTTGACGGGTCCTGCCCTTCGGACGGCGGCAGTCTCAGCGCCGAGCGCAGTTCTTCGATCTCTTCTTCGACCTTGTTCAGGACCTGATCGAATCCGGCCTGGTCGCGGCTCCAATCGAAGCCGACGCGCGAGGCCCGCGCCTGAATCTGATAGGCGCGCAGTAACGAGGGGAGGGTATTCGGCACACCGTCGAGCACGGATTCTGACCGTCCGGCCGCCTGCCGCTCGGCTTTCTTGATGTCTTCCCACCTGGCGACCACTTGCTCGGCGTTCGCCGGTTTTGGATCATCCGATCCGTTGGGAAAGACGTGAGGATGGCGCCGAATCAGTTTGTCGGCTAAATGGGTCATCACATCGTCGAGGGTAAACGTGCCTGCTTCTGCGGCAATCTGGCTATGGAACAGGACCTGAAGCAATACGTCCCCCAGTTCTTCGGGAAGTTTCGTCCGGTCGTGATGGTCGATCGCATCGAGCACTTCGTACGTCTCTTCCAGGAGGTAGGGCTTCAAAGAATCGTGAGTTTGTTTGCGGTCCCAGGGGCATCCGTTCGGGGCGCGCAGCGCCGCCATTAATTCCACCAGCTTCTGAAAGTTCACAGACATTCGCCGCCTCAGGACATCACGTGCGGGCGTTCATTATACCCGGTTCCGGTCGTGCTGCAATCGGCCTCCACAGCTTGCGGCACCAGGGAGGCTATGATAGGCTTCCGCCGCATCCAGAGCGGGGGAACGCAATGGCGACCGAAAAGGAAGAGGGGTTTGTCGTACGTGACCGACGCGGAGGGTCCGGTTCCGAAAAACCCGGTGCCCCGGCCGCGTCCGCTCCTGCCGAAGGGCCCCGTCAGGCATCCTCTTCAGGTCATGATCATGGCTCCGGGATGCCGGTGACCTTCTCCTCGTTCGTCATCTCGCTCGGCAGCTCTTCTCTCATGCTCATGGGAGAACAACTGGACCCCCAGCAGCCCGCTTTGCCGGTCAATCTGCCGCAGGCCAAAGAAATCATCGATCTCTTGTCGGTCCTGGAGGAGAAGACGAAAGGCAATCTCACAACCGAAGAGCAAGCGGTGTTGCGGGACATGCTCTACGCCCTGCGCATGAAATACGTGAGCCTGACCTCCGCAAAGTAATCCCGCCGCGCCGTTGTGGGCGCGTCCCACAACCTTTTGAGCCCAGCGTCCATTTCCGTTATAGTGATGCGTTCTCTCTTTCTGATCTGGACGGTCCATGCGAGGGGATGCCGGCCGTGACTGAGTTGTACAAGAAACCCGGATTGGCGGGATGGAACGGACTGGACCGCCGGGCCCCGGCCAACCGTGACGATGCGGCCGACGATGACCGCTTCCCGGCGGAAGCCTTCGCTTCAACGCCGGAGCCGGAACGGCGAAAACGCCACTTGCGTCCCGTCTGGATCGTCCTGCTCCTTCTTGTCTGCTGCCTTTCACTCACCTTTTATTACACACAGATGGTCGTGCCGGGAGGGGAGGACAGCGATTCCTTCATTCCCACGACGAGCTATGCGCTGGTGCTCCTGCTGATCAATCTCGATCTGATCGGGGTGGTAGTTCTCCTCCTGTTGCTCTCCCGGAATCTGATCAAGGCCTATTTCGAACGGCGACATCGCCTCATCGGGTCGGGCTTTCGTACCAAGCTGGTAGCCGCCTTCATCGGGTTTTCGCTGATTCCGACCGTCTTGCTCGCGATGGTGGCCAGCGGGTTGGTGAACAAGGCCGTGGACGTGTGGTTCAGCGATCAGATCGACCGAGTTATGCGGGATTCCTATGAAGTCGCCAGGATGCAACATGCCGGGCACATTACGCTCGCAGTGAACAGCGCCCGGGCGATCAGCCACGAGATTTTCCGCGAGGATCTGCTGCTGCCGGAGCAACGGGACCTGCTCGTGTCGGCCATGAGCCGCAAGCGGGTAGAGTTCGGCGTGGCCGGGATCGAGGTGTACTCGGCGAAGATGGAAACGCTCACCAAGTCACTCGATCCGGAGATCCCTCCAGGTGTGCTGGACTTGCCGATCGGCCAGCTGATTCTCCAGGCCATCAACAGCAAGCAGGAGGCCAATACGGTGCAGGAGGCGCAGACAGGCCGGCTCGTGCGCGCGGCGGCCCCGGTGGCGTTGAGCGGGCGGGGCGGCGAAGTCGGCGGTGTGGTCGTCGTCGATGCCTATGTCCCCGAATCCCTCCTGGCCAAGATGGACGGGATCGGCCGCCAGTACGAGGAGTACAAACAGATCAAGGCCATGAAGAATCCCATCAAGGCCGGCGCCTATCTCTTCGTCGCGGTCATCACGATCCTGATTCTGTTCGGGGCGACCTGGTTCGGATTTTACGTGGCGCGGAGCATCACCGTTCCGATCCAGCAATTGGCCGAGGCGACCGAGTCGATCGCCCAGGGTGATTTGTCGGTGCGCATCGACGCCAAGGCGACCGATGAGATCGGAACCCTGATCGAGTCGTTCAACCGGATGACCGGGGATCTCCAGAGCAGCAAGACGGCCATCGAGGCGGCCAACGTCTCGCTCCGGCAGAGCAACTTGGAACTCGACCGGCGCCGGGCCTACATCGAAACGGTCGTCGATACGATCGCCGCAGGTCTCGTCTCGATCGACCGGCAGGGCGTCATCACCAATTTCAATCCGTCGGGAGAGCGGATTCTCGGTCTCTGGGCCGACCGGTTTCGCGGACGGCCGGCGAACGATGTCTTCAAGGAGTACAACCTCACGCTCTTCCAAACTCTGTACGACCGCATGTTGCAGGATCAGCGCGACGACCTGACGATGGACGGGACGGTCGAGGTTGAGGGAAAGTTCCTGACCATCGCGCTTCACGGTTCGCGCATGAAGGATGAGGAGGATCAGGACTTGGGGGTGGTGCTCGTGTTCGAAGACCTCACCGAACTCTTGAAGGCTCAGAAAGTCGCGGCCTGGCAGGAAGTCGCGCGGCGCGTCGCGCACGAAATCAAGAACCCGCTGACACCTATCCAGTTGTCGGCGCAGCGGATGCGGAAAAAATTCTCCGAAAAGGCTCCGGATTTCGAGCGAGTGTTCGACGAATCGACCAACGTGATCATCAACGAAGTGACCAGCCTCAAGCACATGGTGGACGAGTTCTCCAAGTTTGCGCGGCTGCCGGCTCCGCAGCTCACCCAACAATCGCTTCACGACGTGATCAATGAAGTGACCACGCTTTACCGGGGGGCGCATAAGGACATCGACCTGATCGTAAGTCTGGACGAAGACCTGCCCCCCCTCAAGTTCGATTGGGAACAGATCAAGCGGGTGCTGGTCAATCTGCTCGATAACGCCATTCAGGCGATGAACCAGAAGGGGCGGGTCTGGCTGACGACACAATACGATACCAAGCGAAAGCGGGCGGTCGTCACGATCGCCGACGAGGGAACCGGGATCGCGCCCGAGGATCAAGAAAAGTTGTTCGTGCCGTATTTTACGAGGAAGAAGACGGGGACCGGCCTCGGATTGGCCATCGTGCGCCGGATCATCACGGATCACGAAGGTCAGATTCAGGCCGGCAACAATCAACCGAAGGGTGCGGTGTTTACATTCGAGCTGCCGGTGTGAGGAAGAGCTGGCAGGTCGGCGGGCTGACAGGATTGGATTCCTGGCAGCGCCTTTCTCGGGCCATGTAGGTATGCTCGCCTGTCAGCGTGTAATTTGAAGGGGGATTATGTCGGCGTCGATTCTTGTGGTGGATGATGAAGAGGCGATTCTCTCGTCCTTGAGCAGCATTCTGCAGGACGAGGGGTATGAGGTGACGACCGCAAAGAGCGGGATGGAGGCGCTGAAAGTCTTCACCACCGATCCACCGGATCTGGCCATTCTCGATATCTGGATGCCTGAGATGGACGGGCTGGAAACGCTGAAGCGGGTCCGCGAGCTGGTCCCTACGGCGCAGGTCATGATGATGTCGGGCCACGGCTCAATCGAGACCGCCGTGAAGGCCATCAAGCTCGGAGCCTACGATTACATCGAAAAGCCGCTCTCGCTCGAGAACGTCACGCTCCGCGTCAAACATGCGCTTGAGCAATACCGGTTGGAGGAAGAAAACCGCTCGCTCCGCACTAAAGTCCAGAAGAAGTTCGAGCTGGTGGGGCAATCTCCGGTGATGCAGCAGTTGCGCCAGCTCATCCAAACGGCCGGCCCCACCAACAGCCGTGTCTTGATCGGAGGTGAGAACGGAACGGGAAAAGAGCTGGTGGCCAGAGCCATCCATCTGCAAAGCGCCAGGGCGGACCGGCCGTTTGTAGCGGTGAACTGCGCCGCGATTCCGGAAACGCTGATCGAGAGTGAGTTGTTCGGCCATGAGAAGGGGTCGTTCAGCGGAGCCACGTCCATGAAGCGGGGCCAGTTCGAGCAGGCCGACGGCGGGACGCTCTTCCTCGACGAAATCGGCGACATGAGCCTCAACACTCAGGCGAAGGTGTTGCGTGCCTTGCAGGAGCAACAGTTCACGCGCGTCGGCGGAACAAAACTCATGAAAGTCGACGTGAGGGTCCTCGCCGCCTCGAACAAGGATCTCTTGAAAGAAATCGAGAAAGGCACGTTCCGCGAGGACCTCTACTACCGGCTGAATGTCGTTCCTGTGGTCGTGCCACCGCTGCGCGACCGGCGGGAGGACATCCCCATGTTGATCCGGCATTTCATGAAACTCCATGCAGAGGAGCAAGGTCTGAGAATCAAGGAGGTGACGCCGGAGGCGATGCACGTCTTTCAGCAGTACGAATGGCCGGGGAACATCAGAGAATTGCGGAATCTGATCGAGCGGCTGATGATCATGGTCCCAGGTCCCGTCATCGATACGGCCCAGGCGAACATGTCGTTGCAAGTCCGGCCGGCTGCCGGCGGGCCGCCATCGGTGGTAGGTACGCCGGGATCGGCGCCGGTTCCGAGTCCGCTGTTCACGCACCCCTTCGATTCCTTGCGCGATGCGCGCAACGCGTTCGAAAAGGAGTACATTGCGCGCAAGCTCCGCGAACACCATTGGAACATTTCCCGGACGGCCGAAGACTTGAAGATCGAGCGGAGCCACCTACATCGGAAGATCAAACTGCTGGATGTCGAGATGCGCCCAGAGGTGTAAACCCACCGTGCGTTGACCAATCTGACACCCCTTCGTTAAGATGCATCTCCTCAACCTTAACCTGAGCCTCAGCCTTTTCCTATTTCCATGACCACCTATCGCGACGCCGGAGTTGACATCGATGCGGGAGACGAATTCGTCGACCGTATCAAGCCGCTGGTCCGTTCGACGTTCCGCCCTGAAGTGCTTGCTGATCTCGGAGGATTCGGAGGGCTTTTCAATCTTCAGGCCAACAAGTACCGGGATCCTGTGCTGGTGTCCGGCACCGACGGGGTCGGGACAAAACTGAAGATCGCCTTCATGATGGACAAGCACGACACGGTCGGGATCGACCTCGTCGCGATGTGCGTGAACGACATTGCCGTGAGCGGCGCCGAGCCGTTGTTCTTTCTCGACTACTTCGCTACCGGGAAACTCGCCGTGCCGAAGGCCAGGGAAGTCGTGGCTGGAATCGCTGAAGGTTGCCGACAGGCGGGCTGCGCGTTGATCGGAGGTGAAACGGCGGAAATGCCGTCGATGTATGCGGACGGAGAGTACGATCTTGCAGGCTTTGCCGTCGGTGTGGTCGACAGGTCAAAGATCATCGACGGGAAGGCCATCACACCGGGCGATGCCGTTATCGGGCTGGCTTCGTCTGGGCTTCACAGCAACGGCTATTCCCTCGCACGGCGCGTGTTTTTCGACCATGCGAAACTTACGGTGGGAAGCACGGTGCCGGATCTCTCCCGTCCTCTGGGCGAAGTATTGCTGACGCCGACCCGCATCTATGCCAAGCAGATCCTGGCGCTTGTTCATGAGTTTCCGATCAAGGGCATCGCGCATGTCACGGGCGGAGGGATCACCGAGAATCTTCCACGTGTGTTTCCCGGCGGAGTTCGCGCAAAGATCTCACGAAAGGCCTGGAGCGTACCGCCGGTGTTCCAGGCGGTGGCTCGATTAGGGAAAGTGGAGCAGGATGAAATGTACCGAGTGTTCAATATGGGCATCGGCCTGATTCTCGTCGTGCCGGCGACGTCGGCGTCGGCGGTGCTGGTCAAGGCGGCGTCGATGGGAGATCGGGGCTGGGTGATCGGAGAGATCGTCCCTTCGACAGGCTCAGGACCAGAGGTCGAGTATGTCGTTTAACCGGACCATACCTCTCCGGATTGCCGTGCTCGCTTCCGGCCGCGGCTCCAATCTCCAAGCGGTGATCGACGCGATCGAAGCGGGCCTGGTTCAGGCGAGGATCGTCGCGGTCATCAGTAACAAGAAAGATGCCATGGCCTTGGAGCGGGCGAGAAAGCACAAGCTCACGGATATCTTCGTGGATCCCAAGCCCTACGCGGGCCGGCCGGACAGCCGTGAGGCCTACGACCGGGAGCTCTTACAAATCTTGAACCAGCACGATGTCGAACTGGTTCTCTTGGCCGGCTATATGAAGATCGTCACCAAGGTGCTTGTCGATGCCTATGCGAACCGGATGATGAACATCCACCCGTCGTTGCTGCCTTCATTTCCAGGTTTGGACGTGCAGAAAAAAGCGATCGAGTGGGGCTGCAAGCTTGCCGGCTGTACCGTGCATTTCGTCACGGAAGGTGTCGACGAAGGGCCGATCATTCTGCAAGCGGCCGTGCCGATCCTCGACCGGGATGCCCCGGAGACCTTGGCGGCGCGGATCCTCGAACAGGAACATAAGATCTATCCCAAGGCGGTGCAGCTCTTTGCTCAAGGGCGCTTACGTGTGGAAGGCCGCCGAGTGTCCATCGAACAGGGGAAGCCGACAGGGGAAGCGATCATCAGCCCGTCGTAGCTGGACTCTGAAAGTTCCGCCGCCTGGATTTCCGCATCGCTCCTACCATCAACCAACTAACCCGCAAGTGGAAATGGACCTCTCCGCTCGCATGTGGTCGAAGTAAGCGAGCACGAGCAAGCCTGGAATATATCTCCTTAGGCTGTCGCTTGTTGCGGCCTTGCCGGACGAGTTTTCCGATCGTCCTGCAATTCTTGGGGAGGAGAAGTTGGTGAGTTAACGGAAGCTTGGTTTGGTGGAGGGCAGGCGATCCAACCGTCGTTGGCCCCCCTGCTCCGCTTTGAAATTCAAGGGGTTGCTCTGGCGGCTTAGAAACCCGACCTGCGGTTTGCGAACTTCAGATAACCCTACCTCAGACAACTTAATCCCACAAGAAACCACAAAACTAGCTGACCATGAATGGGGCCTGATCGGGCTGGATTGTCTTGTTCTTGGTAGCAGAGGGGCGAGAATTGAGAACGCTACAGGCTCAGAGGCTATAAGTCCTAATCTCACTTCATCGGTTCGTTCTCAATCACTTACAGAAGAATTAGACGCAGGACAGGAACCGATGAAACACAATGTTACACAATAGCTCTGCCACGGTTTAGCCACAGAAATACAAATACAGTCGTGCTAAGGTGGCATCTGGGTTTCGGACCATATTGGAGTGACGATGCGTGCAGTAAGAAATATCCTTCTAACAGGAGCCGGTTTCACCAAAGATTTTGGTGGGTATTTGGGTGATGAGATGTGGGCAGCGATTCTTAATCAAAAAGAAATCTCCAAGCACCCAAAACTCCGACAGATACTTCTTTCCCTGCGAAATTACGAACAAGCCTATCATGAGGTCCTTGAATCTGCATCCTATTCAAACGAGGAAAAGTCCGCATTTATGACTTCCGTGGAAACAGCTTACCGACGCATGCATCGAATGGTCAGAGACATTAGTACGGACTCATATTTTCGTCTTACCAAGCCTCTTCTTCGAGGAATAGTTCTGCGTTTTGCCGGGATGGGAGAAGAGCGTGGGTTCATTTTTACCCTCAATCAAGACCTGCTTATTGAGGGTAGCTTCAATAACAACGATCCTGATTATGGCGGGCATCATCTTTCTACTCCAGGAACTACACCTCCACGTGGTGGATTCATTGGCTCCCTGCAACCATCACTTGAAGATAAAGACTGGATCACTCTGCCAGATGAGACGCAGTTAGAGACCATTCGATCTTCATTCAAGGACGCCAGTCCACAGAATAATTTTGTCTATGTCAAGCTACATGGGTCTTACGGATGGAGATCTGCAGATGGGACAAACGCTATGGTCATTGGAGGAGAAAAGGAAGAACGTATTGCAAAGGAACCTCTCCTCAAGTGGTACCTGGATCTGTTTCGAGAAGTCTTGAGAGGACCGGGATGTAACCTCATGGTGATCGGCTATAGCTTCCGAGATAAGCACATCAATGAGGAAATTGCTAATGCAATTCGAAAGCACGATCTTCGACTCTATGTCGTCTCACCCCAGCAACCTAATGATTTGTACATGCAGCTAGACCCAATTCATGGCTTTTTCTCTGCCGTGGCCCGTCCCACCGAAGCGGGACCAACTATATGGGAAGGGCTGCATCGTTATTATCCCGGCAGGATATCCGATCTGATAGACAAACGGGCACCGACATTTCTTACTCCCGATGGAGAGGCCTTTTTCAGTGATTGGGAGAGTTAGGATCGGCAATCAAGGCTTCTGAGATAGAGAGCTGCAGATTCGCAGCCTGTGTGTAACGCTGGTGCTGTAGATGCCCCGATTCATCGTGTTGACCTGCAGCTTGTTAGCACAGCGATCCAACCATTGCTCTGGCAACCTAGACTTCCTATCCACGGTTTACTAATCGGACGGCATCCTTCGATCGTTAATTCATTGGAGGTTGTCCGCAAAATCAGGGGGGGGTGCCCTCGGACGGCATTTACGGGATTCGTCCCTTCAGGATTCCATCCGGATCATAGACTTCCACAAACGATGGCGGTTTAAGTGCATCTGCAAAAATTACAAGACAGTTCCCGCCTGGGTACTTTGTGGAGGGATATCGAATGGCTGAGTATCGACCACAGTCTAAGACGGCCTTCCCCAAGAGTTGGGTAGGAGGCAGAGGATCTGTGGGATTTGAAAGACGCCAGCTGCTAGATAGGTCCTTAAGTGAAATTCCAAGCGTTTTTTGAACAGAGGCTTGCGTGAGGTCAAGAACAGCATCTATCAAAGTGTTGGCGGAGAATACGACTTTGGGGGACATCGGAGTGGATGCAGGTAGGGTCAGTGTAGCCTCAGCTAGAGCGGTAAGGGTTTCTTCAGCCATGTATAGACTGGGAGGTCCGCCACGTGGAGTGAATCGTCCACCAGTAGTTGGCGCACCGAGGCTATAGAGTGGGCGGGGGGGATGGTATGGTGCTGAGAAATATTTTAGATCGACAGATCGGTAAAGGTTACCATTCCATGAAATAACAGGGGTACTTTTTAGAGCTATCGCTAGATCGCTTTCATTTAACATCAGCCAGGCTGTCCCAAGAGTACATCTTCCAAGAGACTTTCAATAACTTCCGCCCTCCCCGCCCTAAGCAAGTCAAGCGGGATTTTCTCATCTAGGTCCTGATTAGGTGACTTCAGCCACATACGAAGTCCCTCTTGAGATCCTGCTAGGTTAAGCAATCCGGCCGTAATGCGTTCTAGGTGACCGAGCTTCTCTTGCAACGCGGGAGCGTCCGGCGTCTTGTGAACAGCCGCTGGCTTCGCGTTTAGCATCTCAGCCACATGGTTTAGCGGAACAGCGAACATCTCACTTACCTTAGCCGAATCAATTCGTCCAGTTTTGGGGTTGTGTAATTGGGGCACAAGATGTTTAAGGAAAGCACTTGGCCCTTGATCAGATGACCTTTCTGATTTGATCCGTAGTTTATGATCTTGAGAGGATTTGGCAAATCCCAGCAATCGCGAGGCCCTAAAAGTTACCTCTTTCATAAAGCCTGGTTCACATCGGACTACATCGAAGAGGCGCTCTTGGAGCATGCTTTCAAGCCCTCTCCACTCCCAGGCACTACGCCCTCCAGGCACCAAGAGTAATGCTGGGAGACCTGGATTCTCATCGCGAATTCTGGAAAGGAAACTCTTTAGGCTTCCGGCACGGAAGCCGAAGCTTCTATATGTCATTAGAACAACATCTGGTGGCCTTTTCTGGAGGTTCTCCAGGAAAG
>FKKE01000030.1_pt1 | contig 82206 bp, 67 predicted proteins | sample 1106331 | NCBI WGS metagenome assembly FKKE01 (sample SAMEA3931202, study PRJEB13176) | freshwater metagenome | biome: Drinking water system; feature: drinking water; material: freshwater | place: China | collected 2013-02-06 | reverse complement strand
CACGAAGCAATACGAGAAACTGTTGTCATTCGAGAAGATCAAGCTGAAGTTTACCGACGGGGCGCTTGGGGCTGTCGCCAGAAAGGCCTTCACACAGAAAACCGGCGCCAGAGGCCTCCGCGCCATCCTGGAAGAAGTCATGCTGGACGTCATGTACGACGCGCCCTCTCAGAAACAGATGAAGGAAGTGCTGATTACCGAGGATGCGATTCTTGGCAAGCACCCCCCTATCCGAATATTCGAGCAGGACAAGGACGCCAAGACAGCCTAACTTGTTAGAAACCCTAGATTTTCTCGGTAGTCCACCATCGTTAAACTCGGAGGAGAAGGCCCTACGGCTTTCTCCTCCGAATCGTTTCTAAAGGCCACCCCCGGCTCATTCCCATTCTCCGTCGCTGCAGCGCCGTTCCCAAACAGCGATAAGTCTGCGGTTTTACTCGACAGAAAGAAATGCTGCGCTATACTTGCCATGTGGCTCCACGGAAGGAGGCGGCGTGAAATACCAGGTGGTCTCGAGCCTCAGACACAAAGGCAAGACGATTGAGATGGACTCGGCGCGCGAGATCGTCACGCTCCTCGGTATCAACGGGGAACCGATGGGAAATCTTTCGTGGGACTTCGTGATCGATCAGATTCTTGCCTACAGGAAACCTCCGGCCGCGAGAGAATCTCGGGTGGAACCGCGAGTCACGCTTTCGTTCAAGGTCAAGTATAAGACTCCCGAAGGCCATCAGTTTGAAAGCCGGGCAGGGGGGATCGGAGGCGGCGGACTATTCATCGAGAGTGCGGCCCCTCTCGCCGTCGGCACCAAACTCGCCATGGAGTTTTCTCTTCCTGAAAATCCGAATGAATGGCTCTCGGCCAAGGGGCTGGTGGCCTGGGTCTGTCCCAAAGCAGACCAGTATACGTTCAGCCCAGGGATGGGCGTCCGATTCACGGATATTGCGCCAGACATTCGCAATCGTGTTCTGGAACTCGTGAAATCTGTTCAGCACTTGGGCCAGCCTGCGGCGTAATGCTACGACCGGAATCACGATCGTCCAGATAGAGAGGATCGAACGGATGAAATTCCCTGTCACGGAGACGTTGGGCCATGAAGGTAAAACCTTCGAAGTCGATACCGATCACGAACTGATTTCACTCCACAGTCCGAAAGGCGAACTACTGGGAACCCTCTCCTGGCAGGAAATTATCGAGCGGATCCTGGCCAGCGACGACGACACCAGGTTCGCCCATGCACGGGCTCATCCTAGAGCCCCGCTCGCCGTCAAGGTGCGATACACTACTCCGGAGGGGAAGCAGTTCGACAGCCTGACCGGAGGGATCGGCGGGGGCGGTCTCTTCATCGAGAGCAGCACCCCGTTGGCCCCTGGCACAGAGCTCGCCGTCGAATTCGCCTTGCCAGACCGGCCCTGGGAGAAACACCGGGCGAAAGCAAAGGTCGCCTGGACCCGCAATAAGCCAGAGCGATTCCTGCTCTTCCCGGGAATGGGGGTTCAGTTTACAGAGATCGAAGACAACGCCAGGAAGGAACTTGTGGATCTCGTCACCGCGCTTAATCGGTCTCGCATCACTCCTTAGCCCACCGCCGTACGTCCCCATCCTGATCTTCGACGGCGACCCGTCTTAACACGGTGCGTATTTCCTCATCCGGGGCATGTCGGAGCCGGTACACCGCCTCAATCCGCACCGCAGGGTCGGGGTCCCGAAGCACCGTTGCTCTAAGCTGTATGCGAGTAACCAGACTGCCATTTTCTCCAAGCACTGCCACCGCCCGCCGGCGGATCTCCCCATCTCCGTCCTGCAAAGCCTTGTTCAGCACCTCAACCCAGGGAGAGGTATCTGTTGAGAGGAGAGCGAGCAATACGGCCTTCCTGGTGCGGACATCCGACGAATCCAACAGTTGAATCAGAGAACTCAGTGCGGCCGGGGAAGGATCCAGTTCACCCACTGCTTCAACGGCGGACCGGCGAACTAGCTCACTCTCGTCTGTGAACGCGGGCAAGACGGCTGTCACGGCCTCTTCCATCCTGCTTGAACCGAGCCGGCCGATGGCCTTGATTGCCGAACTGCGTACGAGGGGAGAAGGGTCGCGGATCAGGGGGAACAGCGCTGCGAGGCCCATCTGGTTTCCGATCTTCCCAAGAGACTCTGCGGCGGTTCTTCTAATCTCTTCCTGTTCGTCCTGCAGCAAACTTCTTAGGACAGCCACCGTCTCTTCGACCGTCGGCTGAGGGGAACTGTCCACACAGCTCGGCAGAGTGAGTAGGAATAGAAAGAGTACAATTGCGAAGAGAGGTTGCAGCGCCAAGGGACGGGGGTTGTGCCGGCACCGAGCAGGAGGATCGAAAACACTCACGCTGGTGTCGGGGGATCTTCTTGAACGACAGGAAGTTCTTTGGCGGCCTCGATCGACTGTTGAATCTCTTTCTGCGCGGCATCCACCTCAGCCTGAATCGTGCGCATCTCTGGATCGACAGTATTGCGGACGTCGGCAACGGCCTGCTTGAACGTCCGCAGGGCGTCTCCGAGTCCCTCTCCCAGGCTCTGCATGTCGGCGGGAGTCACGCCGGACGACTGTGTTGCCTTCGTCTTCATGGCCGCTTGCTGGGCCTGTACACGGGCAACGGCGTCCTTGTTCACCACCGCCGAAGGTCGCTTCGCCGCTGGCTTCTGCTGCGCGCCGGCCGGAAGCGGAGGATACTGCGCCCGCATGACAGGAGTCGGAGCCGCAGCGCGCTCTTCCATCGTCGGAGGCCGTTGACTGTGATCGGAATTCGCCTGAGCCGGCGGTGCAGTCGCCGCTCGCGGAGCCTGGGGCTGTGCCGCCACGTTGTACATCAACGCTGCGGTGGTCCCAGGAGTCAGTTCGGGTCCGGGAGTATAGGGGGCGGTCGGTTTCGGCGTTGCGGGGGCGGAAGGAGACGGCATCGCCGCCTGAGGCGGCGCCTGCACCGGCTGAGTTGAGACTTGCTCTGGCTGGGCTTGCGCCGCTTCAGGAGGAGGAATGTCGTGGACCTCCTTCTTGAATCCCTTCAACGCCTTGCCGACCCCTTCACCGATCTGAGGAAGTTTGCCGGCACCGAAAATGATGAGCACGATCGCCAGGATAATGATTAGCTCTGAAATACCCATCGTGCCGAACATGGACGCATCCTTTTCTGACGGGTTCCGATGGCCGTCGAAACCAGAAAACCACTCTATAGGCCGGCTAGAGCCACTGTCAAGGAACGAAAGGGACTGAACGGTTTACAAGAGTGGCGCGAGTTCGTGTTGTAGCGGTAAGCCGAAGACCAGTGCCTCCCGATCGGCGACATACACATCCAGTTCACTCCTGATGCCAAACTCGCCGGGGAGATAAATCCCCGGTTCGATGGAGAAACAGGTTCTCGGCATAAGTCGCCTCGTGTCGCGGGTTTCAAGTCCATCGATGTTGGCGCCATTGCCATGCACTTCTTCGCCGATCGAGTGGCCCGTCCGGTGGACGAATTGCTCGCCGTAGCCGGCCGATGCGATCACGCTTCGGCAGGCTTGGTCCACCTCCCATCCGAATGGTCGCTGTCCGCTCTGGATCTGTTTCTGCACGAACCGCAATGCGGCATCGCGGCCCTTTCTCACAAGATTGAAGATGTCTTGATGTTTAGCCGGTACGGTTGAACCGGCATAGGCCGTCCAGGTGATATCCGCATAGACTGAACCGATCTCCGCCTTCTTCGCCCACAGATCGATCAGCACCAGATCGTCTCGCCCGATCGTGGCGGAGCCAGCGGGCGCCGGACCATAGTGAGGATCCGCGCTGTGCTCGTTGACCGCGGCGATGGGGGGGCTGGACGTCACCATCCCCGCATCATGAATCCGCATGAGGATAAACTGCTGCAACCCGAACTCCGTCAACCTGAGATCGTTCCGAACCGCGTCCCGGACGTGGGCAAATGCGTCATCCACGATCCGCCGAAGGGCTGCAGCCGCATATTGGTGGGACTCCAACTGTCCGTCGGTCCAGACCGCCTCGAAGGATTGGATCAAATCGGCGGAAGTGACGACCTCTACGCCGAGCTCTCTGACGAGTTCGACCGTACCGGCATCCACCCGCGAGACATAGGGGACGGCGTTCAAGGGAGAATATTGCATCGCCACCCGGCGAGCCCCTTTGATAAGCCGTCCCAGCGACTCCCGTTGCTGTTCCCAAGATACATACAGCGACGTTTCGCCCGGCAAGCGATCAAGGACGTGTGGTTCGATCCGATGAACCAGCTTCCCGGGACTGCCCTCTGCAGGAATCCAGTAGTACCACCGTCTGGTGACGTGCATAGCGGGGTCTAGATGAAGGATGCGGTAGCCCAAAGGATCGCTGCCCCGAAAGTCATAGAAGAGCCAGCCGTCGCATGCACCCTGCTCGCGGAGCGTCCGCTGGATGGCTGCAACCCGCTCGTCGTGGCCTGTTCCCATACTGGGAGGCATCTTATCGTCGCCCCTTCCTGGCGTCAACGAAACGCGTTCGGCCACGACCAGCATGGTACAATGCGCGACATGCTGAAAGAGCCTGCATCGGATCTCTCGCAGTTTCGCGTGACCCTCTTCGTCGGACCGCAACCGGTGGAGGGGAAACCCTTCACTTATTCCACTGTCTTCAACGTCAAGAAACGAAGTTGGAAAGGTGGGGTGCAGGTGGCTGTTGAGCTTACCCGGAATCAGACCGAGTCAAGCAGCGTCGCGATTAAGTTCAGTTCCTGGTTGATCCGGGCCCTGACCAGTGCTCCTGTGGAGGAACGTGTGTTCATGGAGGAGCGCGCTCACGACCTGTTCATCCAGGCCCTGTCTTGGTGCAAGCTTGAGCTGTTGCTCCAATCCGGCATCGAACAGATAAATCAGTCCCTTGAGGCAGGAACCTCGGACGAAGATTTTTCCGCGACCGTGACTCAGCGGGCTGAGTTCATCACGGGCTATGTTGCGAGGGAACTTGACCTGCCGTCGGACGCGACGACTTCGTCATAGAGAAAGGAAATTCGGCGGCAGGGGGTTTGCAATCAATGTCGAATTTGTTATAACCCACAAGCACCTGAATTGTGAAAGCGCGCGACGGATAGCTCCGAGTTCGCCCTTTCACCCCCTCGAGGAAGGAGGACTTTCTGTGAACTGTTATTCGCCTCTCGTCACCCATCGTGTTGTCGCCTCCTGCTTCCGGGCCGTCGCGATCCTGCTCATCCTGACGTTGAGCACCGTCACTGTCGCGCCGTCCGCGTGGAGCCAAGACTCGGCCCCCAGCAGCAGTTCGGAAGGGGGAACCGCATCCAGTGCCGGCATGGGCGTCGCTGCCGGACTCTCCTCACTGCTCTATTTTCCTCTCAAGGCGGTTTTCGCGATCGGCGGAGGTATTGTCGGAGGATTGGCCTATGTTTTCTCAGGCGCCGATGATAAGGTAGCCAAGAGCATTTGGAGCACCAGTCTTTACGGCACTTACATCATCACACCGGATCACTTGCGCGGCGACAAGCCCATCCGCTTTCTCGGCGTAGCCGACCAGAACGACACTCCGGCGCAGGCGGCTGCACCGGAACCCGTTCGCTGACGATGAAACCTCTCATCGGCGTGACGCCAGACTACAACGCCGGTGATCGAAAAGAATGGGGCGGGCGCGAGCCGACCTATTTTCTTCGTGCCCGGTACGTGCGCGCCATCGAAGAGCTTGGTGGTATTCCCCTCGTCCTTCCCCTCGTCGCAGACCTTCCCGCCAGGCGCCGTCTTCTCGCGGGAATCGACGGATTGCTGCTCACAGGAAGCGGTCCGGATCTGGCTCCGGAACTGTACGGAGAACGGCAGCGGCACAAGTTTCGTGTTATGAGCCAACGCCGCGCCACGTTCGAGTTGGAAATGGCCCAGCTCGCGCGAGCCGCCGACCTCCCGGTGTTGGGCATTTGTGGGGGCATGCAGACCATGAACGTCGCGTTCGGCGGGAGTCTCTATCAAGACATTCCCTCCCAAGTGGCCAAGCCGCTTCAACACCGCCAGCCGATGGCGGCCACGAATCTCAGCCATGGCGTGAAGATCAAGTCCGGTACCCTATTGCGCCGGGTTGTCCGGGCGGCAACGATGCGGGTCAACAGTTCCCATCACCAGTCCGTCAAAGATGTCGCTCCCTCGTTGATTTCCAGCGCCGTGGCTCCCGACGGCATCGTCGAGGCCATCGAATCTCCCTCGCATCGTTTCTTCCTCGGCGTCCAGTGGCATCCGGAGTTTCTCTTCGAGCGGTATCGCCTGCATCGGCAGCTTTTCGAAGCCTTCCTGCGCGCGGCACGACGGCGATCTACGTGAGGTCGCTTCGTCATGCGATGACCGATACGACGATTTCCAGCTGCTATACTTGACTGAGCATGGAACGCAATCTGGCCGATTCCCCGACCGCTGTCCCTTCACCCGTGTCGAACGGCCCGCTGATCGGTCGATTGTTCCGCACAAAATCCATCGAACAGATCCTTACGGATGCGGACCACCCGACGCACCGGCTTAAGAAGACCCTGACAGCCTGGGACCTGACCTGCCTGGGAATCGGCGCGATCATCGGGACGGGGATCTTTGTGCTGATCGGCACCGCGATCGTCGGCGACGCGCACCGGCCCGGCGCCGGTCCGGGCATCGTCCTCTCGTTCGTTCTGTCGGGTCTGACCTGCGCGCTGGCCGCGCTCTGCTATGCCGAATTGTCCGCCATGATCCCCGTCGCCGGCAGTGCCTACACTTTTTCGTATGCCACGCTCGGCGAACTGCTGGCCTGGTTGACCGGCTGGAATTTGATCTTGGAGTACGGTGTCGCCTGTGTCGCCGTCGCCATCGGTTGGTCCGGATACTTCAACAATCTTTTGAAGCTGGCCGGAATCGAGCTTCCCTATTGGGCCACGCATCCCCCGGGAGGGCCGGGTGGGGGTATTGCGAACATTCCGGCGGCGCTGATCGTCCTGCTGGTCACCGTCATCCTCGTGATCGGCATCAAAGAAAGCGCACGAGCGACCGGCGTAGTCGTCGTCATCAAGCTCGCCGTTATCCTGTTCTTCATCGGCATCGGCAGCACGTCGGTGAACCCCAACAACTGGAGCCCATTCATGCCGCAGGGCATGGCCGGAGTCGGCGCAGCCGCCGCAATCGTCTTTTTCGCCTATATCGGATTCGACGCAGTGACGACCGCGGCCGAAGAAGCGCGCAACCCGAAACGGGACGTCCCGATCGGCATCATCGGGTCATTGAGTGTCTGCACGGTGCTGTATATCGCCGTCGCGGCGGTCCTGACAGGATTGATCCCGTCCTCGCAGATCGACATCCATGCGCCGGTGGCTGAAGCCTTGCGGCTCGTGGGGTTCAAGTGGGGAGCGGCCGTTATCGCCATCGGAGCCGTCGCAGGTATCACGAGCGTGTTAGTGGTAATGATGCTCGGGCAGATTCGAGTATTTTTTGCCATGTCACGCGATCAGCTACTGGGACCTTGGCTCTCATCGGTGCATCCCCGCTTCGGCACACCGCATCGCGCAACGATTCTCACCGGCGTCGCCGTGGCGATCATGGCGGCGCTCATTCCGATAGGCGAAGCGGCCGACATGACGAACATCGGGACGTTTTTCGCGTTCATGCTGGTCTGCATCGGCGTCATTATCCTCCGCTACACCAAGCCGGACCATCCTCGGCCCTTCCGTCTTCCCTTCATGCCTGTCGTCCCGCTGCTCGGCACAGCGGCCTGTCTGGGGCTGATGTGGCAGCTCCCGCAACTCACCTGGATTCGGTTCGGTCTGTGGACAGTCGTCGGTATTGCGGTATACCTGGGTTACGGCCTGAGGTATAGCCGACTGAACGGCCGACCGGCCGTCGCGGTTCAACCCCGCTGATCGACGAGTAGAGAAAGGCTAGCCGGCTTCGCCGGAAGGCGGAGAGGCTGGGGCCGATGGCGTTGTGGAAGCCTGCGCTGGAGTAGGCCCTTGGCCCGATGGAGTTGCCGGCTGGCCGGCAGCTGCTGTAGCTGGAGCAGCCGGTTTCGGGGGAGCAGGGGGCTTCGGGGGCGCGGGCTTCTCTGGTTTGATCCCGCCCTCCCAAGATGGTCCCGAGTACATGTCGGCGGAAAGTCCTTTGGCCTTCCATTTGTCTTCGAAATCGGCGGCAGCCTTGTTCGGGGTCTCGCCGGTTCCAATGACGTCATTCCAGGGGTAGACCTTGGGGCCAATCTGGCAGGTGGTCTCTGACCGCTTTAAATACAATGCGATAGGATTACCGCGGTAGGGTCCGAGGTAGATGTGAACTGACCCGACATACTCAAGCAAGTTGGCCATGCCAGTCTCCAGGGATGGGCATGATGCCACAAGAGGGAATGGGAGGGCAAGGTACGTGGCTTTTTGTTCACTCGCCTCCCGGAGCGATCCGTAAAGACTCTGCCTAGCGGAAGCCTTCTGGAGTTCCCTTATCTGCGATCAATTGATCGCAGCACTTCACTCAGTTCCAGCCTCCCTTCTTGCCAGAGTCGCGATGAGTCCGGTGGAAACGCCTTTTCAAATACTCACGGTGAAGGGACTATTGATTGCGCCGGGCGTTTGCGGACGAGGAAGACGCCGACGACCAAAACCATGATCACGGCGACGTTCAGGCCGACATCCATCAGGTACTGGTAGAACTGCGTATCGGTCATGTTAGGCAGATGGGACAACTCTGCGCTCGCAGTGAGGACTCGCCTCGTGCAGGCGATGATGCCGACGGCAAGATAAGGCTCCAAGTCGAGCACCTCCGTCTGGAGAAACCGTATGACAGTGCGGAAGAGTTCGAGGAGGATGATCACGAGCAGCAGATCGTTCAGGAGCTTCAAACCTGACGGCAATAGACCGGCCTGGCCAGCCTTCATTATGAACACGTACCAGGCATGGGCGAAGATCAACATGCCGAGCACGAGGAGACTGAACCCCGCTGTCAAATAACCGAGCCGGTCGAGCCATTCCATCACCCCGCACCAACGTGTCATCACTTCCTTGCGGTCCCGCATGGAGGCCCTCCAGCTAGATGATTGCGTTACGCAGTGCCCGATGGCGTGTTTGGGGGCGGATCGACCCCACGAAGCTGACCGAACTGTATCTCCCGCATGGAACTCGCGGTCAGCGAATGGCCGCAACAGCGGATCTCCGTGAAACCGGCGCCGCCGTCCATGATCATGACACGGAGTCCGCAGGAGTCCGGATACAGTTTCTTCTCGTCCAGCACAACCGCAGGAGGCAGGTATCCCTTCTTGCGTCCGGCTGGCGAACTCATCTCAATGACCACATCTTCTTCAGTCAGCTCATGGCCGCAACAGACGATCTTTTCGAAGCCTCCCCCTCCACCCATGATTTTCACGACCAGCCCGCAAGAATGGGGATGCCGCTTCCGCTCGTCGATAAGGTCTCCCTTTTTTAACGCCACGGGTTTCCCTCGAAGGTCATTCCCAGGCTACACAGCCTTCGGGATCGAAACATTCTCGAGTCTGGCTTTGGCCCTGCGCATGCTTTCCAGCAAGGCCTGGTGGGTCCGGCATCCGGCCACCAGCCTGGCATCAGAAAGAATGGCGGGTTTGTAGGGAAGCACGTAACGCTGCTTCAGCCGTTGGATCCTGGCCACCGACTGATCCAGTCGAGAAGTGTCGATGGTCGTGGACGCCACCGCCCGTTCGATCGCCTCGAACGCGGCGACTTCTCGCTCACGTTCTTTGCAAATCAACAGCATGTCACAACCGGCCTGGAAGGCTCTGACTGCGGCATCTCCCGGTCCATAGTGGTCGACGATCGCATGCATCTCGAGATCATCGGTCAGCACCACGCCGTCGTACTGCATTTCATGGCGCAGCAGATTCGTGACGATGGCCGGAGAGAGGGTGGCCGGAAGCTGCTCGTCCAAGGCCTTATACAGGACGTGAGCGGTCATCATCGTGGCGATCCCCGCCGCAGCCGCGCGGCGAAACGGCGGAAACTCGACCGCCTCGAGCCGTTCTCGTGAGGCTTCGACGACCGGGAGTTCCTTGTGCGAATCGGCGTTGGTATCGCCGTGGCCGGGGAAATGCTTCCCGCAGGCGATCACCTTGTTGTCCTGGAGTCCGGACGCGGTGACCAAACCCAGTTCGCTCACCAGATCGGGAGCCGAACCGAAGGCCCGGTCTCCGATCACGGGATTGTCCGGGTTACTGTTCACATCGAGCACCGGAGCCATGTTCATGTTGATGCCGACCGCCTTGAGTTCTTTCGCGATCGTGGCGGCTGCCGCATAGGTCAGTTCGCTTGAATTGCATCGGCCCAGCAGGTCGCAGGGTGGAAAAATCGTGAAGCCTTTTGGAAGACGCGAGACCCGGCCGCCTTCCTGATCGATGGAGATCAACAGAGGCGACTGCGGGCTGCACCGCTGCAATTCGTTCGTCAATTCGACGATCTGTTGTACGGATTCCAGGTTCCGCGAGAAGAGAATGACGCCGCCAGGCTTGTACTCCCTGATGAAGGACGCGAGATCGGGCGTGACGGACGTCCCCATGAAACCGACCATGAACAGCTGTCCGATCTTCTCCCGAGAAGTCATTTCGACGCGTGCCACGCTACAGGCTCCTATCGATCAGGTACTGAAGCAGCAATCTGGTGCCGATGCCGGTCGGACCCTTGGGAAGGTAGGCCCGCTCTCTCTCGCTCCAATCGGTGCTCGCGATATCGATATGGGCCCAGGGACCCTCTCCCGCAAACTTGCTTAGGAACAGGGCCGCCGTAATCATGCCGCCGCCACGCCCGCCGATGTTCCGCATGTCGGCGACGTCGCTGCGAAGCTGTTCGAAGTATTCGTCCCACAGGGGCATTTCCCACACCCGTTCGCCCGATGCCACGCCGGCTTTCTTGAGCTGATCCTTGAGTCTGGTATCGGTGCCGAATAGGCCGATGGCGAACTGTCCGAGGGCCACGACACAGGCCCCCGTGAGGGTGGCAATGTCGATAAGGACGGCTGGCTTGTATCGCTGCGCATAGGCCAACGCATCGGCCAGAATCAAGCGACCTTCCGCGTCGGTATTCTGCACCTCGACTGTCTTGCCGGAAAGAGTCTTGACAATGTCGCCCGGCTTCATGGCACGGCCGCCCGGCATGTTCTCGGCGACCGGCAGTATGCTGACGAGCCGCAACGGTAGCTTCAATCGCGATGCGGCCCTGATCGACGCCAGCACCTCGGCACCGCCGGTCATATCGGCTTTCATGTGTTCCATATTCTCCGCGGGTTTCAGGGAAATCCCCCCCGTGTCGAACGTTATCGTTTTCCCAATCAGTACGACCGGCCGCTCGTCTTTCTTCTTCGCCCCGTTGTATTCGAGAATGATGAACTTCGGAGGTTCATGACTGCCCCTTGCCACACCGAGCAAGGCGCCCATGCCTAACTGTTCCATCTCTTTCTGCTCAAGAATCTTGAGCGAGAGCCCTTCTTCCTTGGCGATCGCCTTGGCATCGTTCGCGATGCGCGTCGGCGTCACCACGTTCGATGGATGATTGCAGAGGTCCCGTACGAGCCACGTCGCCTCGGCCGTCGCCTTCCCGCGGCGGACGCCTTCCGACAACGGACGGACTTGGCTCTGTTGCCGCGCGAGCACGGTCATGCTGGTCACTTCACGGCTCGAACTGTTGTCGCTGCGGTAGACATTGAACTGGTAGCTGCCCAAGATCGCGCCTTCGGTCATGGCCTGGGCAAGCTCGACGGGAGATTGCCCCTTCGGCATGACAGCAGGAACGGCGACCGCGTAGGCGCCCGCCTTGGTCTGACGCACGCGCTTGACCGCATGACCCATGGCTTGCCTGATCCCGTCGAGCGTGAGGTCCTTTCTCTTCCCCAGGCCCACGAGCAAGAGCCGTTTGGTCGGCAATTTTCCGTGCGTGTGAAAGAGGAGTGCTTCCCCGGCCTTGCCTTCGAATTCTTTTGTTTGCAACAGCTCATGCAGTGAGCCGCCGAGAATCTTGTCGAGCGCTGCGGCATCCTCCTTACACAACGCTTCTCCTTCACAATGGGTGAGAACCAGCACCTCGGCCGTCTCGCCTTCCACCCGACCGGCTCTGACATCGACCTGCATCATCTTCATCCATCTGCTCCTTTGCCTACACGCCGCGCATGTCCGGCGACCATATGAACTTGTGTACTTGCAGCTGGAATCGAACCGGCAACCTGTCCGCCAGCATCCACTCCGCCAATTGGCGTGGCTCAAGACTGCCGAATGCCGGACTCATCAATATCGTGCACCGCTCGGCCAAACCCCGTTCGACAATTGTGGCGCGAGCCCACTCGTAGTCTCTCCGGTCAGCCAGAACGAATTTCACTTCGTCTTTCGTCGTCAGGTTAGCGAGGTTCGCCCAATGCATGCGATCAGTCATCCCGCTTCCCGGACACTTGACATCTAGAATTACATGGGCGCGGCGGTCGACGGATTCGATATCGATCGCACCGCTGGTCTCGATCAGCACTTGATAGCCTTCGTCGCAGAGCCTCGCAATGAGGGGAAAGGCCTCCGGCTGGGCCAACGGTTCGCCGCCTGTCACCTCCACGAGGCGGCACCCGTATGCGCCGATCTTTGCCAACACGTCTTCAATGGACAGATCCTGCCCCCCGTAGAAGGCGTAGTCCGTGTCGCACCAGGTGCAACGCAACGGACAGCCGGTCAGCCTTACGAAGACGCATGGTTGCCCCACGAAGCTCGACTCGCCCTGAATGCTATGGAAGATTTCCGTCACGCGCACGGCCTGGTCCAATCCACGATCGGCCACCCACGCTCACGCGCGATTCTCCGCATGCCTCTGATGGGATTGACGACAACCGGATAACCGACTAGTGCGAGCAGCTCGGTGTCTCCGGGACTATCGCCGTAGGCAAACGAGCCGGCGAGGTCGATGGCCTTTTCTTGCGCATGCGCGAGGATCAATTCCCGCTTTCCGTCTCCGTATGGCAGCGGTGGCAGCACGCGACCGGTATACCGAGACCCTTCACATTCCAACCTTGCGGAAAAGACAGTCGGCACGTTGAGCCACTCGGCCAGGGGAATCACCAAGAAGTCCGGGGCACCCGTGACGAGTATAAGATGGTGGCCTGACTGCCGATGGGCTTCCAAACGGTCCCGCCCTTTCGGTGAGAGGCAAGGAACGAGATCCGAGCGAAAAAACTCGCGCGCGCAGGCTTCGATCACGGCTGGTTCTTTCCCTTCAAGGTACAGCTTCCGCTGGCGCAATGGATGAATCGATAGGGGAGGAACATGCCACGCGAGCCAGGAGAGGCTGCGGCGCAGTTCATCCCATCCCACGAGACCCTTGCGCCAGAGATATCGAAAAAACTTCGTTTCGGAAGCCTGTCCAGGCAGCAGCGTGTTGTCGACGTCGAACAGCGCTGCCAACGACGAGGCAGTCGAATGGCTGGCAAGGGGAACTAATGAGGGATGAAGATCGTGATACTGATGCATGATCTTGGATCGATCGGGAGAGCGATTGCCGGCCAATCTTACCGGACAGCCCGTTGATTGACAAGGATTTTGGCCTACTTCTATAATGCCGCTCCCTCAGGCGTCGATCGTCGTTCGTGAAGCGCATCTCGTATTGTGCGTTCCACGAATATCCCCGACGACCGGCGCTTTACCGGTGACGCTTCACGCTTTTGCCGAAGTGGTGGAATGGCAGACACGCACGTTTGAGGGGCGTGTGGCGCAAGCCGTGCGGGTTCAAGTCCCGCCTTCGGCACCAAACCAAGCTTGCTCGTACCGGCGGCTCACCAGGCGAAGCCTCCCTCTGTCAGTAACTCTACATACATCCCCAATGGTTCTCCTATGGCAAACTGAGGCGACGAATGCAGTGAGCGAATTCTACCCCGGGCTGGTCGAGAACTTCCGAAACCCTTGCACAGTCGCATTCCTTTAGAGCAATTCCGCTTTCGGCAATAAGCCCTTGTGAGTGCGGCGCAGCCTGCATCAGGCCTCGCCACAACTTAGGTGCGTTTTTCCTCGGCCATTGATATCGCGATTTGATTGCGCAGTAGAAATTCTGTGTTAAAGTGATCCTCAGCATGATTCCTGCACAACCATGAATAGGATTTCGATGCCTTCGATCCTTGTCGTCGATGATGAAGATCAAATCCGTCAGCTCATTCGAACGACGTTCGAAGAGGCGGGCTATCGGGTGGAAGAGGCCAGTAACGGCAAGGAGGCTCTCGATCAGTACCGTCGGGCCCCGACCGATGTGGTCATTACCGACATTCTGATGCCGGACCAGGACGGGCTGGAATGCATCTCGACATTGAGGCGGGAATCTCCCGATGTGAAGATTATTGCCATCACCGGTGGAAGCGACCTCATCGGGGTTTTGGGATTTCTCGATGTGGCGAAGATGCTCGGAGCCTATCGTACGTTGCAGAAACCGTTTGAAATGAAAACGCTCCTCGATGTCACAGAATCCGCGCTCCAATCCTGATGTCCTCCTCCCGCCCGGCCCCAGCGAACCGCTGTTGACATCAATCCTGCAGGGACTCACACTAGCGATATGCAGGATTCCAGTACCACCCGATGACATCCTTCTGGACTCCGCAGTTGAACGCCTTCCTAGGCGCCCTCGTGTTGACCATCGGTGCAGGGCTGGCATGGGATGCGCTCACGCCACCCGCGCTCTTTCTCTTGTTCACCGCCTCCGTTGCCTTCCTGATCTGGCAGGGAAGATCGATAGGGCTCGTCTGGGCCTGGTCGACCCTCCTGCTCGGTGTCGAAAGCCTGGCTTGGCCCATCATTACGATGGTTCAGATTCGTTCAGTGATGGAGCAGCCCTCTGATGAACAAATGGGGTTCATCCTGACCGCCGTGTTGATGGGACTGTTTTGCTCGGTTTTCTGGATCTCGTTTTCGTACGGACTGTTCAAGCGGAGCGGGGTCGCAAGATCTGGCTCCGCTTTGGACGCGGCGCCGGCGACGGGTGCCGGAGTGCCGCCTCCTCCGAGAAAGAAGGGCTAGCTACCACATGTCGACCGGATCGACATCGATATCGAACTTGACTGCGTGCGGCCGATAGGTTTGCTCGAGACTTGCGATCGTCGTCTTTACCGCCCGAACCGCCGCGTTTCGCTCAGGGGATTTCACGAGGATTTGCAGGCGGATTTTCCCGCGGCGCTTCGGAACCGGCGAGGGAACTGGTCCGAGAACCGTAAAGGGTCCATCACTATCGGTGGCTGTCGGCGGTAGCCTAGCCAAGTTCCTGAGTTGCGCGACCCATGCCTCTGCGGCTTTTTCGACCAGCTTGTCCTGTCCCCCTGATACGTGAAGCGCGATCAGATGGACGGCCGGAGGGTAACCCAATGCCGTCCGATGAGAGAGTTCCTCGGCCTTGAAAATCGTTTCGTCGAACCGAGCCACCGACTGGATCGCATGGTGACTCGGAAGGTAGGTCTGGAGCACGACGAGTCCATCTTCCGCCGAAGGACGGGCCAGCGAGACGGCATCGAGCAGTTGGTGGTAAGTGCGCTCCGCCGCGCGAAAGTCGGGCAAGTTGAGACCGGCGTCGGCCTGTACCACGCCGACTAATCCCGCACGAGGAACCGCGTAGTCGCGCAGGATCACCTGGGTTCCGACCAAGACATCCCAATCCCTCTCTCCAATCCGCATCCAAAGGGCTTCAGCCTGCGAGGGCCGGCGCATCGTCTCACCGTCGGCTCGAATCACCTTGGCCTGAGGGAACCGGCGTCTGACCTCTGCTTCAACCCGCTCCGTCCCTTCACCAATCAGCCGTAGATTTCTCCCGGCGCATGAGGGACAAGAGACGGGAACGGCAAGAGCGCCGCCGCAGTACGTACAGAGCAACCGGTTGCTGTTGCGGTAGTAGGTCAACGCGACCTGACAGGACAGGCAGCGCGGGACCTCTCCGCAATCACTGCAGATCAAGGCGCCGGCATATCCCTTTCGGTTCAAGAACAAGACCGCCCCGTCCCGCCGTTGGATCGACCGCTCCAGCGCATTGTGAAGCACGTTGCTCAAGACTGAATTCCTGTCTTGAGTCCGAAGATCCACGACTTCGACTATGGGACGCGTTCCATCCTGAGCTTCGTGGCGCAAACAGGTTCCGCTTTTTTCTGCGGCCGTGCTTGTCTCAAGCGAGAGATGGGCTGACCCGACGATCAAGACCGTGTGTTCTTCAAGTGCCCTGGTCCGCGCCACTTCGCGCGCGTGGTAATGTGGTTCTTGAGGCTCTTTGAGCGCCGGGTCTTCTTCCCGATCGACCCAGATCAAGCCCAGTTTTTCGACCGGAAGGAAGAGGGCCGACCTCGTGCCCACGATGAGTTGATACCGGTGGGCCTGCTCCCAGATTTCCACCAGTTCTTCGACAGCCAAGCCACTGTGGTAGCACGCACAGGACAACCGTTGCCCTTGGCGGAGGGTCTCCGCCATCCATTCGGCCCGCTCGGCTTCGCCCGTAATGACCAAGACCGACCGCCCGTGTGCAACGGCTTGGTGAATCGCCTGGGCTAGAAACGCGATCCGGTGTTCCAGCGGGGCTTGTAGGGCTAGCTCCCCACACTGCAAGCTTGCCATGGTGCGCGAGAGTTCGCGCTCCCATCCGGGTGGAATCGTGGGAAGCGCGAAGGCATGATGTTCCTTGGTTGTGAGGGAACGGCCCGGTGGAGCCTGCGTTTCGGCTACTCTCGATTTCGGACGGTGGATTTGGGCGGCCCACCCGTTCTCGATGAGGCTGTCGAGTTGCCGACGCTGATTTGACCCCCTTCGTCCGACCAAAGTGCCCTTGGCAATCCCGGAAGGTCTTCGCGCGAGGCGTTTCAAGAGTGCAGCGACCTCACCGGCAAGAACATTTTCCGTGGCAAGCGCCACCCGCCCTGCCTCCGTCAACGCAAATCGAACCGTCTCTTTCGAGAAAGAAGGCCCCGGAGGCATGACCAGCCTCAGGCACTGTCCCCATGGAGCCACATAGTCGTCTGAGACACGTTTGGCCAACTCAAACAGGTTGCTGGGGATCCTTGACCATCCGCCATCATCAACAAGGCCTTCTATTTCTCGCAATTTGCCTTGGTCAATACCTTGCGGTGGTCGCTGTGTCAGCGCCGTGACCGCCCCTTCGACGCGGGATCGCCCGAGAGGAACCTCGACGCGATGGCCGACACGCAACACGGAAACCAGGTGTTGCGGAACGACGTAGGTGAAGGCGCGGCTCAAGTGGCGGGGCACGATGACATCGGCGTAGAGCCTGGGAGAAACGGATCGGAAAACTTCCTGTGAAGGCACGATCATGCCGTATTGTAGCAGTCCCAGAAATGGGGGAACAACGAAGCCGATGCTGAAAGGGTGATGAAATGGATAGGGGCGTCACAGATCCCTGTGACGCCCCTAGAAGTAAAACGAGACTATGCCTAAGGAACAACCGGTCGGTCAGGAGACGATTCGCTCCCAGCCTGATCCCCGGTCGACGGACCGCCCATCGAATCCGTCGGCACTGAGTCGGACGGAGGGGGACCAATAGCCTGATCGCTTGAGGAGACAGCCGGAGGGGTGACCATCTGGGAATCCGTCCCCGGAACGTTGGCTTCGAACCCGCCGCTCCGTACGGCGGCCTGTCTGTTCACGCGCTCCGGTACGTCGTTCAAGGTTTCCGGGGAGTAGAGAACGATGTCGACCCGCCGGTTCTTCTGGCGACCCACTTCGGTCGCGTTACTGACGACCGGTTTCGTGTCGCCATATCCGACGGAAGAAATTCGGGCGGAGTCGATACCGCCCTTCTCGACGAGATAGCGAAGCACGCCGGTTGCCCGTGCCTTAGACAGATCCCAGTTGGTCGGGAAAAACGATCTCAGCGAAGGACCGATCTCCATATTGTCGGCATGGCCTTCGACCCTGATCAGCTGATCCACCGGTGCATGGCGGAGATACTCGACCAGTTCATCGAGGACCTGGTAGCCCTCCGGCTTGATCGTGGCCTCGCCCGATTCGTATCGCAACTGTTTCATCAGGTCGTTCAGCGTAATCTTGGTTTCCTTCGAAGCCTGCTGAACGCGAAGTGCGGGTTTATTTTCCTGTGGGATTGCTTCTGCAGCCGCCGGTGATTCGCTCGCAGGCTGAAGTTCGGACTGCCGCAACGGAGGCTGGGACACCGGCACGACTTCTGGTCCACGACCCTTGACTCTGATACGATCGCCCTTGAACAGGCGTGCGGTAGATCGGGTGATAAGGGCAGATGCGCTCTTCGCCTCAGCGAACAGAACTTTGATCTCGCCGACGATACGAGGGGGGAGGTTTCCTCCCGAACGGATTACCTCGAATTGGTCGCCAGACCGCACTCCGTCTTCGCGGCCGCGGTCGACATACACGACGTTTCGTTGAGCCACTAGAGTGAGCCCCATATTAGCCTGCAATTCGATGATCATACCTCGAGCGTCCGGGGCCAGCGCCTGGTCGGACGCCGCACCGTCATCAGCCGGCAATGCAAACTTCACAACGGGATCGCCCGGGGAAACGGGACCATAGGCTCTGATGGCTTGCACGGTGGTCAATGCCTTGTCGACCTGCGTCACCTGCACGATCGCCAGACGGGTGACGAGATACCCCAAGTACTCCCCCGTCATGGGATGGAAAACTTTGCGGGTTCTCTTGAAGACCGAGTAGAGGTCTCCAACTGCAACGTCCGACGGGTTTTTCAATTTGATATAGAGGGTGTCTCCCGGCCCGAGCTGCATGTGGTCGCCGGTCGTTTGGTTGTCGCCGGTAATCACGTTGACGACGCCGTCCTGGGGAGTGGATCGCTGAATTCCCCCTGAGGCATATGAGAGCGCAGCTTCGCCGAACTTGATGACCTCCAAGTCATCGGCAATGACCAGTGACGGACTGGCCACGACCGCTACGAGGAGGAGCAGAGACAGCCTACATCTGGGCGAAAGGGTTGTCATATGGTGTCCTTCTGGTTGAGACAAGTGTTGCTCACAAAACCATAGCAAATAGTCCCATACTGTCAAGGATTTTGCGGTCTTGACCATTGACCGGCCCTTGGCACGGATGGTAAGTTTTTCTCGCCTCATGCGGCCCGGAGGGATCAAATGCCGAAACAAGTCAGGCAGAGTGAGCGATCGTCTGCAGGACGCATCGAAACGCAAATTCACCGCCGCAGCAAAGCGAAAGCGACGTCCCCTTTGGAGTCTGAATGGGAAGGACAGGATAAGGTCCCTCCCCGACACCTCCGCATGCCTTCGACCAAAATGGGCCCCCCTCCGACAAAGCCCGCGGAAAAATAAGGCGGTTCTGGCGCTTCAGCGGTTGCCGCTTCTTCCTTGAAAAGCCCCTAGGACTTTCGGCTCTTGCTTGTAGGTCCTTTGTACGCTTGCTATCCCCGTAACCTGCCGTCTATGATCCCGCTCTCCTTTGCAACTCAAGGCGTTGGAAGGTGATTTACCATGAACGGTCTTGAACTCCTCCTTGAGTATCTGACCAGGTATTTTCCAATACTCTTGTTCATCTTTGTGGCGCTGGCTTTCGGTGTCGTCACCCTCCTACTCAGCTATCTCGTCCAGCCCAAGTACCCAGAACCGGAGAAACTCTCCGCCTATGAATGCGGATCGGAGCCTTTTTCGGATGCGCGTATGCCGTTCCCTGTGCGTTACTACATTTTTGCCATGTTGTTCGTCATCTTCGACATCGAAGTGATTTTTCTCTACCCTTGGGCGGTCGTCTTCAATGACATCAACAAGGTCAGCGTCATCGGATTGATCGAAATGCTGATCTTCATCGCCCTCTTCTTGGTGGCCTATGTGTATGCCTGGCGCAAGGGAGCGTTGGAATGGGACTGATTCAGCTGGGTCGGCAGGAAAAGGACGGCGCTCCTGACGTCATCACGACCACGGTCGAGAAGGCGGTGAATTGGGCCCGCAAGGGATCTCTCTGGCCGATGACCTTCGGTTTGGCCTGTTGCGCCATCGAAATGATCGCCGCCGTATCATCCCGGTACGACATGGACCGTTATGGAGCAGGCGTTTTCCGTGCCTCGCCACGCCAGTCGGACCTTATGATCGTAGCCGGAACAGTCTGCCGACGCATGGCCCCCGTCATCCGGAAGATTTACGACCAGATGCCGGAACCGAAATATGTGATCGCGATGGGGTCCTGTGCGACGTCCGGCAACATTTACGACAGCTACAGCGTCGTCCAGGGAGTCGATCGATTCGTCCCGGTGGATATCTACGTTCCCGGGTGCCCTCCGACGCCGGAAGCACTCTTTGACGGCATCCTCAAGCTGCAAGAACGCATCATGCAGAAGCGGGTCTTCTTGAAGCAGCCGGAGCAAGTCAAGGCGGCGCTGAAAGTCTGACGGTCCTTATGGCTCCGGAATTGCTGGCAAGTCGATTACAGGAGAACTTCCCCGTCGGTTTCGTCAAGGCGGTGGAGTGGCGTGGGGATTTGGCCGTCACCGTCACGCGCGACAAATTGCGTGAGGTAGCCCAATTTCTCCATGACGATCCCGCGATGGACTTCGACTATATCGTGCATGTGAGTTCGGTCGATTGGCCGGACGACGAGGAGCGGTTTGAAGTCGTCTATGAATTCTACTCCATCAGGAAACGGCACCGCATCAGACTGAAGACCCGCGTCCCGGAATCAGATTGCGTGGTCGACTCCCTGACGGAGTTTTGGAAGGGTGCGGAGTTCATGGAACGCGAGGTCTACGACATGATGGGCATCCGGTTCCGGCACCATCCTGACCTGCGTCGCATCCTGATGCCGGACGATTACACGGAGGGCTATCCCTTGCGGAAAGACTTTCCGCTCCGTGGCAGAGGTTGGCGCGACACGTTCGATTTTCTCGACGAGACGCCTCGATAGAAGCGCGACACGATGGCCTTCGAAGATCAAAGAACCACGGTCTACAAAGTCGACCCGGAACACCCGGAGAGCGAAACGCTCCCGACTTTGCGGACGGAGGAGCTGCTTCTGAACATGGGACCGCAACACCCCAGTACGCACGGGGTGTTGAAGGTGATTCTCGAATTGGAAGGGGAGCGGCTCGTCAAATCAACCCCCGTAATGGGCTTTCTCCATCGCGGCGTCGAAAAGCTGGCCGAAGAGGGCACCTACCACCAATTCATCCCGCACACTGACCGGCTCGATTACGTCTGCGCGATGTACAACAATTTCGCCTATTGCCGCGCAGTCGAGAAACTGATGGACGTCACCGTACCGGAACGGGCGGAGTATCTCCGCACCATCGTGGCGGAAGTTCAGCGCATCATCGGCCACCAATTCTGGCTCGGCACGCAGGCGCTCGACATCGGCGCCATGACGGTCTTTTTCTACTGCTTCCGCGATCGGGAGATTTTGCTCGACTGGTTCGATGAGCTCTGCGGCGCCCGGTTGACGACCAGTTGGTATCGGATCGGAGGCATCGAGCGGGATTTGACCCCTTCCCTGATCGGGAAACTCAAGCAGTTTCTGGACTACTTCCCGCCAAAGATCGACGAGTACCAAGTCTTCCTCGAAAAAAACCGGATCTGGCTCGCGCGAACCAAAGGCGTCGGCGTCATCTCGGCGGAAGACGCAGTGAGCTTCGGCCTGAGCGGGCCTACGTTGCGCGGGTCCGGCGTCGACTTCGATCTGCGAAAGGCGGAACCCTACTCGGCCTATCCCAAGTGCGAGTTCAACGTCCCGCTCGGGAAAAACGGAGATACTTACGATCGGTACTGGATCCGCGTGATGGAACTCTATGAGAGCGTCAAGATCATCAAGCAATGCCTCGAACAGATGCAGGACGGCCCGATCATGGCCGACGTGCCGAGCGTGACGTTACCGCCCAAGCAGCGCGTGTTTACGAATCTGGAATCGATGATCCAGCAGTTCAAGCTCTTTTCGCAGGGCTTCAATGCCCCTCCGGGAGAGATCTACTGCGGGACCGAGGCCCACAAGGGCGAACTCGGGTTCTACATTGTCAGCACCGGAGGCGGGAAACCGTACCGACTCAAAATTCGCGCCCCGTCGTTCATTCATATGGGCGCGTTCGATTACATGTCGAGAGGCTACATGATCGCGGACGCCATTACCTTGTTCGGGACGTACGACATCGTGATGGGGGAATGCGACCGGTAAGAGACGTGACTCGTTATTCGTCAATCGCAGGACTGGCTGGAAGCGGGGCTCCGGCGTTACACGATTAACGGTTCACGATTAACGAGAGAAACTATGGGACTCAAACCAGCCACCAATCCCGAAGTCGAAGCCGCAACGATCGAGTTAAACATCGACGGCAAGACCGTCACGGCTAAGGACGGCGTGTCGCTCTACGACGTGATTGCCAGCACGGGCAAGATCATTCCCGCCATGTGCTACCACTATACCTTCGATCCGTTCGGCTCCTGCGGCATGTGTCTGGTCATGCAGGAGGGCAAGAAGGCGCCGGTCCGGTCCTGCACAGCCAAGGCCACGGCTGGCATGATCATCAGAACGGAAGGGGATGACCTTTTCCAGGCCAGGAAGAAAGCCGTGGAGAAACACCTCTCGGTTCATCCGCTCGACTGCCCGGTCTGCGACGCCGACGGCCACTGCGAACTCCAAGACATGGCGTTCCAGCACGGTGTCACGAACTTGGCCAACGCGAAACAGAAGTTCATCCCCGAAGACACCCGCAGCCTCGTGCTCGACTTCAACATGAACCGGTGCATCGCCTGCGCTGAGTGCATCAACGTGTGCAAGGACGTGTTGATGATCGATGCCCTCCAGTTCATGAAGAAAGGCGGGTTCAACCAGGTCGTCGCCAAAGGGGACCTGCCGCTCTCCTGCGAGTTCTGCGGCGACTGTCTGGCCGTCTGTCCCGTCGGAGCGATTACCAACAAGTTCTCCAAGTATCTGTACAAGCCCTGGCAGATGAAGAAAACGACGACGACCTGCAATTACTGCGGCGACGGCTGTCAGTTGTACGTCGAGACGAAGGACACGGAGGTCATCCGGGTGACCTCGCCGCTCTCCTGGAAGAACAAATGGGGCGACCGCGCCGACACGGCTAAAGGCCATGGAGGCATCTGCGTAAAGGGGCGGTTCGGATTCGAGTACATCGATGCGCCGACCCGGTTGAAGCTTCCGCTCCTGCGCAAGGGTAACCAGCTCACCGAGGTTCCCTGGCTCGAAGCGATGCATGCGGCCGTCGACCGGTTTGCCGACATCAGGAAGAAACACGGCCCCGAATCGATCGCCGGATTGATCACGGCTCGTTGCACCAATGAAGAACTGTATCTCTTCCAGAAACTTATGCGGGCCGGCTTCCGCACCAACAACCTCGACAGCAGCGCCCGGTACGGTCACGTCAATTTCGTCCACGCGTCCAAGCGGGCCCTCGGAATCGGCCGTACGCCGAACGATTGGGAGGATCTCACGAAGGCCAAGGCGGTCCTCGTGATTGGGTCCAACATTACCGAAACCAATCCGCTGACGGCCGTTCGCATCAAGGAGGCGATCCGGGTCTACAAGGCCCAGGTCATGGTCTTCGATTCCGCGATGACGAACATCGGCAAGCTCGCCTCGCACCCGTTCCTCATCAAGCCGGGCACGGAAGGTCTGGTCATCAGCGGATTGATTAAGGCCGCGCTCGAACTCGACCTCGTCGATGAAGAAACCGTCAAGAAACATCCTCAGGCTTTCTCGGCGCTGAAAGCGGCACTGGGCCAGATCTCGCTCGAGCAGGTGGCCGCCGCCACAGGCCTCACGGTGCAAAATCTGAAAGACGCCGCCACGATCTTCGCCGAATCGCCTCGCTCGATCGCAATCTGCGCCGAAGGCATCGTCCGCCAGCCGAATGGCTACCAGAACGTCCTCAAACTCGTCGACCTGGCCTGGATCACGGGCAAACTCGGGCAGCCCGGATGCGGGGTCAATACCGTGACCGAGGAACCGAACGAACAGGGGGCCCTCGATATGGGCGTTGCCCCGGAATTCCTTCCGGGCCTCGTCTCTTTCGACGATCAGGCGGCACGCGACAAGTTTGCCAAAGCCTGGGACGTGACCTTGCCGGCTGCAGGCGCCGGTGCCAACTTGATGGAAATTCTGAAACGGTGCCGCAGCGGAGAGATCCGTGCGCTGTACGTGATCGGCGAGAACCCTTTGGAAACCCTTCCAGCGTCGATGGAGATTCGCACCGCGTTGGATCGGCTGGATCTGCTGGTCGTGCAGGATCCCTTCCTCACCGCGACGGGCCGCATGGCCCATGTAGTATTGCCGGCCTGCACCTACGCAGAGAAGGACGGCACCTTCACGAATCTTGAAGGACGCGTACTTCGGGTGAGGCAGGCGATGGACCCGATCGGCGAGAGCGTCCCGGATTGGCACATTATGTCGGCCCTCGCGAATGGTCTCGGTTGCCAGTGGGACTACGAATCCGCCAACGACGTTCAGATGGAGATTATGAAGCTGCTCCCCGGCTACTACAACCTCGGGCAGCCCCGAAAAATCCTGCCGACGGCCGATCATTATTTGGCTAACGGATATGCCGCAGAGGTCTCAGGACGGTACAAGCCCGCGACGGGAGACTCCCAGCGGCTGTTCACGCTGCTCATGGGACAAGTGCTGTATCACTCCGGCAAGCTGTCGACGGTGGCGCCGGGCCTCATGAAGATCGCCCCCAACACCGGGAAGTTGCGGATGAACGGTGCCGACATGGAACGCTTGGGCCTGAAAGACGGCTCGTCGGTGAAATTGACCTCCGATCGCGGTTCAGTTCAGGTCGGTGTGCAGCTGGACGCGAATATCGCACCGCAGACCTGTTTCTTCCCTGAACATTTTAACGAGCCGCCGCTCAAGGATCTCATGTCGGTGCAGGTCGACCCTGTAACAGGAGTGCCCTCATTCAAGCGGACCGGCGTCACGATCGAACGGGCCTGAGCAGGCAGGAGTCAGCCATGAGTATCGGCACCATGACCAAGAAGATTCTCCAGGCCGCCCTGTTTTACGAGATCTGGGATGCGATGAAGGTCACCTTCAAGCACATGTTCCACAAGCCCATCACCTTTCAGTATCCGCGGGAACAGCGGACCATCCCGGATGGCCATAGGGGCGCGCTCGGTTTGTTGCGTTACGACGATGGGCGCGAGCGGTGCGTGGGCTGCGACCTGTGCGAAGCCGCCTGTCCTTCTCGTTGCATCAAGGTGATCAGTTCGGAGGATGCGGAGCGGCCGCTTCAGCGCTATGCCAGCGAGTTTTATATTGACATCACGAAGTGTGTGTTTTGCGGCTATTGCGTCGAGGCCTGTCCGGTCAACGCGTTGGCAATGACGAAAGTGTACGAGTTTTCCACTCACGACAAACGCACCCTGCTGTTCGACAAGAAGCGGCTCTATGAGATCGGCGAACGCCACCTGGACGACGCCAAGAAGTACCTGTACGCCCACAATCAAGAAAAAAACGTCGAGGAGAGCCGGGAGTACCGGTATTACTTCCCGCAGTCTGTCCTGAAGCCAACGCAATCCGCGCCGAAGCATTTGAGCTGAGTCGAACGATGACCGCCGCGTTTTTCGCCTATTTCGCCCTCATGAGTATTGCCGCGGGCGTCCTCACCGTGGCGCTCAAGAACCCCGTCCATTGCGGCTTGGCCCTGTTGGCATTGCTCCTCCACGTCTCGGGCCTGTTCATCCTCTTGAACGCGGAGTTTCTCTGGGCCGTCCAAGTCGTGGTCTACGCCGGCGCGATTCTCGTCCTCTATTTGTTCGTGCTCATGTTGCTGAATTTGAAAACCGAGGAGCGGTATTTCCATTCCTCGTTTCACTTGTTCTTGATCCCGTCGATCCTGGGCTCGCTCTATGTTCTGGTATTGCTGTTCCGTTCTCCCTTCGGCGGCGCGAAAGGGGACGCCACGGCAGGCGCAGTGCTTCAGGAGGGAGACACGTACGCGGTGGGCATCAAGATGTTCAGCGACTACCTGTTGCAGTTCGAGATCGTCGGCGTGTTTCTGTTGGGCGCGATCATCGGGGCGATCGTGCTGGCGAAAACTCCAAAAACCATCGACGACATAAGGAGCAAGGGGTGACGGGTGAGGCGACGGGACCAGCTGAGACCGGACGTCCTATACGCTCGACGCCCTACGTCTAACGGAGCTTGATGATTCCCTTAAGCGCATACGTCGTCGTCAGTGCCGTTCTGTTTATCACGGGCCTGCTCGGCGTGCTCATCAGACGGAACTTCATCATCGTCCTGATGGCCGTCGAGATCATGCTGAACGCCGCCAACATCAACCTTGTGGCGTTTTCCCATTATCTGGAGTCCATGGCCGGCCAATTGGTCGCCTTGTTCATCATCGCGATCGCGGCAGGGGAGGCGGCGGTCGGACTGGCGATCATCATCGTGGTCTTCAGAGGGAAGATTTCCACGAATGTCGACGAAATGAACTTGCTCAAGTGGTGATATGACGGACCTGCTGATCAAACTGATTCCGCTGTTCCCATTGCTGGCGGTCGTGGTGAACGGCCTCTTCGGGCGCCGCTATTCCCATGAGGTCGCCCATCGCCTGGCCTGGGGATCGGTGGGGCTCTCCTTCCTCTGCACGATCGGCGTCCTCGCCGACGTGTTGCGGACCGGAGCCACCCACGAAGTCGTCGCCTATCAATGGATCTTCGGCGGCGATCTGACGATCAATCTCGCCTACCTTGTGGATCCGCTGACTTGCGCCTGGTTGCTCGTTGTCACCGGTGTCGGGTTCCTGATCCACGTCTACTCGGTCGGATACATGCACGGTGAGGACGGGTTCACCCGCTTCTTCACGTACATGAATCTGTTCATGGTCTCCATGCTGCTCCTCGTCATGGGAAACAACTACGTGGTGCTGTTCATCGGGTGGGAAGGGGTCGGACTCTGTTCTTATCTCCTGATCGGCTACTACTACGATAAGGTTTCTGCGGCCAAGGCCGCCTCGAAAGCTTTCGTCGTCAACCGGATCGGCGATGCCGGCTTCCTGCTCGCCATTTTCCTGGTCTTCATCAATTTCAAGACGCTCGACTACACGAAAGTGTTCGCACAGGTCGGCCAGCTTTCGCCCGAGATGGCGACAGCGATCGCCCTCTGTCTCCTGGTCGGCGCCGTCGGAAAATCGGCGCAGTTGCCGCTCTACACGTGGCTGCCGGATGCCATGGAAGGCCCCACACCGGTCAGCGCCCTCATCCATGCGGCGACCATGGTCACGGCCGGCGTCTACATGATCGTACGGAATCACGCGATCTTCGATCTTTCTCCTGTCGCCATGAACGCCGTCGCCATCGTCGGCGGAAGTACGGCGTTGTTCGCCGCCACCATCGGTCTGGTGCAGACGGACATCAAGCGCGTCCTGGCTTACTCCACCGTCAGCCAACTGGGCTACATGTTTTTGGGTTGCGGCATCGGTGCCTATACCGCAGCGGTGTTTCACGTCATGACTCATGCGTTCTTTAAGGCACTCCTGTTCTTGTCCGCCGGCTCCGTCATCCATGCCCTCTCCGGCGAACAGGACATCAAGCACATGGGCGGGCTGAGCAAGAAAATCCCCTGGACCTATCGCCTGTTCCTGATCGGCACGATCGCCATCGCGGGTATTCCACCGCTCGCGGGATTCTGGAGCAAAGACGAAATCATGGGCCATGCCTTCGTTCATCACCACTACGTGTTTTATGGAATGGCGGCGATCGGCGCGTTCCTCACGTCCTTCTATATGTTCCGGCTGACGTATCTCACGTTTTACGGAACCTCCCGCATGGACCATCATACGGAAGAGCATGTTCATGAATCGCCCATGGTGATGATCGGGCCGCTGATGGTGTTGGGGCTGCTCTCTCTGGCCGGGGGATTCCTGGGTTTTCCTCCGGAGCACGGATGGCTTCATCAATTCCTGACACCGGTCGTCGGGGGAGGCGCGGAGCATGAACCGGGAACCGGACTGGTCCTCACCTTAATGATGGTGGCGACAGGGATTGCACTCCTCGGATGGAGCCTGGCTCATTATCTCTACAGCATCAATCCGGCTGCGCCTGACCGCTGGGCTACAAAGGCGCAAGGCGCGTACCAGACGCTCTTGAACAAGTATTGGGTCGATGAGCTCTACGATTTTCTGTTCGTCGAGCCGTGCAAGAGACTCGGGGTGGCTCTCGATTGGTTCGACCGCACGGTGATCGACGGCATCGTCCGAGCGGTCGGCCAGATGGCGGAACTCGGCGCGGCAGGATCGACCTGGATCGAAAAGTACGTCATATACGGCGGGCTCAATGTCGTCGGGTACGGCAACCACCTTCTGGCCAAGCAATGGCGGCAACTGCAGAGCGGCATGGTGCATCACTATGCGGCCATCATCGTCGCCGGCCTGTTTCTTTTGGCAGTGGTCATTCAGTTTATCGTCCAGAGCTGACGGCACGTTATGTTGGAAGAACTGTCTGCGACATTCCCTATCCTGTCCTGCATCCTCTTTTTCCCGCTCGTCGGGGCAGCCGTGCTGTGGCTGTTCGACGACGAGGACATGGTCCGGACCTCGGCCCTGACGATTTCGCTCGTCGAGCTGGCCATGACGATCTTCATACTCGCGCGTTTCGTGCCGGACTCGCCCGCGATGCAGTTCGCCGAGCACGTCAGATGGATTCCTGCGTTGGGGATCAGCTACCACCTGGCGGTCGACGGCATCAGCGTGCTCTTCGTCGGACTCACCGCGTTCTTGACCGTGCTTGTCGTCGTGTACTCGTGGGACACCGTGCGCCATCAGATGAAACTGTACCTGATGGCCCTCCTGGCGCTCGAATCCACGACGATGGGGGTGTTCGTTTCGCTCGACCTCATCCTGTTCTTCGTCTTCTGGGAACTGATGCTGATTCCCAGCTACTTCCTCATCAAGTTGTGGGGCGGGGGAGCGGAGCGGCATTACGCCGCGTTGAAGTACGTCCTCTATACCCTGCTCGGCAGTGTGTTCATGCTGGTCGGGATCGCCCTCCTGGACATCAACTACCACAGCTGGGCGACGCTCCACCGCATGGACAATGTCTACTCGTTCGACTTGTTGGAACTGTTGAGCGTCCCGATTCCACTGGATAAGCAGGTACTGATCTTCTGGCTCATGTTCCTGGGATTCGCCTTCAAGGCGCCGGTATTTCCCTTCCACACTTGGTTGCCGGACGCCCTGTTGGAAGGGCCGATCGGTATGGCCGTCGTTCTCGCCGGCTTGAAGCTCGGAACCTTCGGATTCATGCGTTTCAGTATTCCGCTGCTGCCGGATGCCTCGCAGAGTCACGCCGTGGTGACGACCGTCATGGCGCTCGGTCTCGCCGCCATTCTCTACGGCGCCGTCATGGCATTGATTCAACCAGACTTCAGGCGGCTGCTGGCTTACAGCAGTATCAGTCACCTTGGCTTCATCGTGATCGGATTGTTCGCCCTGAACTATCAGGGTCTCCAGGGCGGCCTTCTCACAATGATCAATCTGGGGTTCAGCACGGCCGGGCTGTTCTTCATTGCGGGGTTTCTCTATACCAGACAGCAGACGACCCAGCTGTCGGCGTTCGGAGGGATGGCCAAACACACGCCGTTGCTCGCCACTTTCTTCCTGCTCATCGGACTCGCTTCGATCGGTCTGCCCGGCACCAACGGGTTCGTGGGAGAGTTTCTTATTCTCCTGGGCGTATTCAAGGCCAAGTGGTGGTACGGCGCAATTGCCGTCACCGGGGTCATTTTCGGCGCCGCTTACTTCCTGTGGTACTACGAACGGGCGATCATGGGGCCCGTCGGCAAGGCGGTGAAAGAAACCATCGCGGATCTCCATGCGCGTGAGATGATCATCGCCCTCTCCCTGTCGATCATGATCCTCTGGATCGGGCTGTACCCCTCTCCCTTCCTCCGCATGATGAATGGATCGGTGCAGGCCTTGGTCGATCGGCTGAACCACAATCAGGTGGCGGTTTCGGAATCCGTCGTGCCGGGAAAGGTTGACTGACCGTCATGGGTGAGTACGCACTGCTCTATATTCTCTTCGCCCCCTTCGTCGGCGCGCTGGCCCTGATCTTCGTCTCCAACCGGCAGGCGATGCTGGTACGGAGCATCGCCGCTGGGGCGGCGTTCGTATCGCTGATCACGTCGCTGTACCTCTTTTACGCCTACGATCCCGTCAAAGGCGGGTTCCAGTTCGTCCAGAAATACGAATGGTCCCGGCAGCTTGGGATTTCCTTGCACCTCGGTGTCGACGGCATCGGCACGCCGCTGGTATTGGCGTCCTCTATCCTGCTTTTCGCCGGCGTCTTCGTGTCATGGCATATCAAGGACCGGACGAAAGAATTCTACATTTGGCTGCTCATCCTGGCCGCGGCCACGATCGGCGTCTTCATGTCGCTGGACCTGTTCTTCCTCTATTTCTTCTACGAAATGTCGGTGATCCCGATGTACTTACTGCTCGGTATGTGGGGCAGCCACACGAAGAAGTACCTGGAAATGACCGACCCTGAAGGGCTGAAGCTCCGGGACTCCGTCGGATTCATCTTCAATTTCGGGTCGAACAGCAAAGAATACGCAGCGATGAAGCTGGTGCTCTTCCTCTCAGCCTTCGCCGTCGTCGCCTTGATGGGCATACTCCTGATCTACAAGTACACGGGTCTGAACACCTTCGACATTCTGCAACTGCGCGAGCACGGCAAGTCGCTGAACATTCCACTGCTGGGGACGACCCTCGACAAGATCATCTGGATTCTCATCTTTTTCGGATTCGCCTCGATTGCCCCGCTTTGGCCCCTGCATTCCTGGTCGCCCGTCGGCCATGCCGCCGCGCCAGCCGCCACGAGCATGCTGCACGCCGGGGTCCTAATGAAGCTGGGGCATTTCTCGATCATCCGCGTGGCCTACGAGATCATGCCCGACACCACGCGCGAGCTGATGCCGATGGCGGCCGTGCTCTGCATGTTCAGCATCATCTATGGCGGGTTCGTCGCCTACTACGCGAAGGACACGAAGTACGTGATCGGCTATTCCAGCTCCAGCCACATGGGGTACGTGTTTCTCGGCATGGCCGCGCTGGACTACATCAGTTTGAGCGGCGCCGTGATTTACATGTTCGCCCATGCGATGGCGACCGGAATGCTCTTCGCCATGGCCGGCTGGGTGTACGACCAGACGCATACCCGGGACATCCCGTCCCTCGGCGGCTTGTCCAACCGCATGCCCTTCATCGCCGGCTGCTTTGTGATCGGCTGTATGGCCTCCATCGGGATGCCGGGGACAGTGAATTTCATCGCAGAAGTCATGATCATCGTCGGCAGCTGGAACAAGTATCCGCTCCAGGTCATCGTCGCGGTCGTCGGCATCGTCATCACGCTGGCATACCTCTTCAAGATGATGCGGGGCCTCTTCTACGGCCCGATGGACCAAAAATACAGCCACTCGCACGACGCCGTCGCCGTCGTCGACCGACTCCCGCTCCTGATCATGATCTCAGTCAGCATCGGCTTCGGCCTCTTCCCGATGCATCTGTACAACGTCGTCCGTTCGGGAGTCGACCCGCTGGTCGCGAAGATTACGCAAGTCGTGCCCGTCGCCCAGAGCGGCGAGGGGGTAGGGGTGAGAAGTGAGGCGCGGACGCCCGACGCCCAGCTTCTGGCCAATTCGCCCCCCTCGCACCTCACGCCTGACGCCTCACGAGGGTTACCATGACCTTTTCGCTCACCATGTCATCGGCCGACCTGCTCCTCCTGCTGCCGGAGATTATCCTGACCTGCTGGATCTGTCTCGTATTGATCGTGGATTTCAGCTTCCCGCGCCTCCCAAAGGAGCAGCTGGCCTACTTGAGTATTGCGGGTCTCGTCGCCACCCTCGGCAGCCTTGCCTGGTTCGATTATTCGAGCATCACCGGGACGCTGTTCGCCGACATGTTCGTCGTCGACCGTATGGCGCTGTTCTTCAAGATGTTCATCGTCGCGGCGACCATTTTGGTCGTCCTGGCGTCCATCGACTTCGTTCACCGTTTCACGTTTTTCCGCGGCGAGTACTATTTCCTCGTCGTCATGTCGGCGCTTGGGATGATGTTCATGGCGTCGGCCAACGATCTGTTGTCGGTGTTCGTGACGCTGGAGTTCTCCACCTTCGGCTTCTACGTCCTGGTGTCCTACCTGCGGGAGGACATGGCCTCGAACGAAGCCGGCCTGAAGTTCTTCATTCTCGGCGTGTTCGCGGCCGGCCTGCTTGCCTACGGCATCAGCCTCGTATACGGCGAGACCGGGAAACTCGTCTTCTCCGACATGAAATCGGCCCAGGCGACACCGGGCTTGATCATCGGCTTCCTGCTCATCTTTGGCGCATTGGGATTCAAGATCGGAGCCGTGCCTTTCCACTCCTGGATTCCCGACACCTATCACGGCTCTCCGACTCCGGTCACGGCGTTCTTGTCGATCGCGCCGAAGGGAGCGGCGTTCGCCATCCTCCTGCGCATGTTCTTCGTGGCCTTGGCCACCTTCAAACCGACCTGGGTGCTCCTTTTAGTGGCGGCCTCGGTTCTCTCGATGACATACGGAAATATCGTCGCTATTGCGCAACGGAACATCAAACGATTGCTGGCCTATTCCGGCATCGCCCAAATCGGCAACGTACTGATCGGACTCGCGGCGGGAACGAAGATGGGGAACGACGCGATTCTGTTCTATCTCTTGACCTATCTTTTCGCTAACCTCGGCGCCTTCGCGATCGTCATCGCCGTCAGCCAGGCCATCGGCAGCGAGGAAATCGACGACTACAGCGGCCTTGGGCGACGCTCTCCGTTCCTGGCCTTTTCGATGCTGATTTTCCTCCTCTCGCTGGCCGGCGTCCCGCCGTTGGCCGGCTTCATTGGGAAGCTCTACATTTTCGTCGCGGCCATCAAGGAAGGGCTCTACACCTTGATCACCGTGGGGCTGATCAACATCGTCATTTCGATGTACTACTATCTGATCGTCGTCAAGAAGATGTACATCAACGAACCCCACGATCCGTCACCGTTGACCGTCTCTGGTCCCATGAAGGCAGTCGTGTACGTCGGGCTCGCCGGAACGCTGATCGTCGGCATCTACCCGCAGCCCGTCATCGACTGGGTGGTGGCCGCTACAATGGCGTTCTCCAACCTGGCCGGCCCCACAGCATCGCTCTCGGTAGCCCAGACGACCGTTCCGTTTTGAGGCGGCCAATCCAGCACATCCCCTCGCGCTATCGCCCCGTTTCTACTGAAATATTCCTTGCAGGCTCCCAGGAGCCAGAGTAAAGTTTCAATCGGTCATCACGCATCCTCCCGATTTCATTTCTTGTTGCGCCATGGAAACAGCGAGCCAGGGACAGTCCCCATCCGTGCCTGTGGTGTCCATCCCTCTCGATCAGCCACCTTTGCCCCCTGCGGCTCCCGTTCAGGATCTTCCACAGCTGCCGGGATGGTTTAAGCGCTGGTCGATCGAACAGCGCGTGCTCGCCGGGTTTGGACTCGTCTTCGCCTGCATCATTGTCATCAGCACGATCTCCTATCGCAATACCAGCGCGGTTCTGAACTACAGCCGCCTCGACACATCCAGCCATGAGTTGGTCCAGCTCCTTGCGTCGATCGGAGAAACCCTCGACTCAGCCGAGCGAGGACATCGGCGCTATCTGGTCACGGGAGACGACACGTATCTGAACGCGTATCGATCGGTCACGGAACAGATGCCGGAATACACGCGCTATCTCGAAGCCCTGACGAAGGGAGCCCCCGAGCAGCACGCCCGTGCCGCGAAATTGATCGACCTCATCAAACAGCAGTTGCAGCTGGAGGCCGATGCCATCGCCCAGCGGATTGCCAAAGGGGCGGAGGGCGTCCGGCATCTGGCCTTGCCTGGCGTCGCCAAACGGGAACTCGACCAGATCCACCGTCTCGTCGCGGAGATCGATGCCGTCGAACAGCAACGGGTGCATGCCCGGGTACTGCAATCGACGGCGAACACTCGAAACACGATCGCCTTACTCGGGCTCGGAGCCCTGCTCCTTCTTGTTCTATTGGGGGCCGTGTATTATCTGATCCACCACGACATCGATGCGAGACGACGCGTGGCGGCGGAGTTGCGGCGGCGGGGAGAGCTGCTCCAGGCGGCCAACAAAGAACTGGAGGCGTTCAGCTACTCCGTCTCGCACGACCTTCGGGCTCCGCTGCGCCACATCGACGGCTACGCGGCCCTCTTGACGAAAACGGCGGGTACGTCGCTGAACGAAAAGGCGCAGCGCTATCTTCAGACGATTTCGGACTCGGCCAAACAGATGGGCCAGCTCATCGACGACCTACTCGTCTTCTCCCGGATGGGCCGTCAGGAAATGCTGCAGACGACCGTCGACCTCAATCAGTTGGTCAAGGCCGTCATTCACGATTTGCGACTTGACTTGCAAGGAAAGCCCGTCTCCTGGACAATTGGGGCGTTACCAGAGGTGTCCGGCGATCCGGCCATGCTGCGCCAGGTCTACATGAACCTGATCTCCAACGCCGTGAAGTTCACGGCGACACGAGAGATCCCGAGAATCGAAATCGGCGCGCACCACGGCGCGCCAGGCGAAGTCGATCTCTTCGTCAGCGACAACGGGGTGGGATTCGACATGCAGTACGTCAACAAGCTGTTCGGAGTGTTTCAACGTTTGCACCGGAACGACGAGTTCGAAGGCACCGGCATCGGACTGGCCAACGTCAGGCGAATCGTCCACCGCCACGGAGGCCGGACCTGGGCGGAAGGAGCCATCGACCAGGGCGCCACCTTTCACTTCTCGCTGCCGCTAAAGAGGTCACCAAAATGACAACCGTCAAACCAATCCTGTTGGCCGAGGACAATCCCCGCGACGCGGAACTCGCGTTGGCCGCCATGGAAGAACACCACATCGCCGACAAGGTCGTGGTGTGCACCGACGGCGCCGAGGTGCTCGATTACCTGTACTGCCGCGGATCGTATAAGAGCCGCCAACAGGGAAATCCGGCCGTCGTGTTTCTCGACCTCAAAATGCCGAAGGTCGACGGCCTGGAGGTGCTGAGGACCATCAAGAGCGACGCGGACCTGAAGCCGATTCCCGTCGTGATGCTGACGTCGTCCCGCGAAGAGCGGGATCTCGCCCAAAGCTACGCCCTGGGCGCCAACGCCTACGTGGTCAAGCCGGTCGAGTTCCATCAATTCATCAACGCGGTGAAAGAGCTTGGAGTGTTCTGGGGTGTGATCAACGAACCGCCGCCAGCGAGTATGGAGTCCCGTTCCTAACCGCTCCCCAAAGGACCCGTGAACGAACCGCTCCGCCTCCTCCATCTCGAAGACAATCCGACTGACGCCGACCTGGTCTCCGCCGTTCTCGTGGAAGGGGGGATTCCCTGCGCGTCGCGCCGCGTCGACACGCGCGCGGCGTTCATTGCCGCTTTGAAAGAGGGCGCCGCCGACTTGATCCTGGCCGACTATTCGCTGCCTGGGTTCGACGGAATGAGCGCGTTGGCGTTGGCGCGCCAGCAGGCGCCGGACGTTCCGTTTCTCTTCGTCTCGGCCGTCATCGGAGAGGAATTGGCGATCGACGCCATGCACCAGGGGGCTACGGACTATGTGCTCAAACAGCGGTTGGGGCGTCTGGTTCCGTCCGTGCAGCGAGCACTGCGCGAACGCGATGAACGTAGGGAACGGAAGCGCGCGGAGGAGGCGCTCCGTCAGAGCGAAAAGCAATTTCGGCAAGCGCAGAAGATGGAGGCGGTCGGACGGCTCGCCGGAGGGATCGCCCACGATTTCAACAATCTCCTGACCGTCATCATGGGCTACAGCCACGTCCTCTCAGCCGAACTGGGTCCCGCCCATCCGCTTCAGGAAAAGATCCAGGAAACACAGAAGGCTGGCGAACGGGCCGCCATGCTGATTCGGCAACTCCTGGCGTTCAGCCGGAAGCAGCCGCTCGAACCAAAAGTCCTCTCCCTCAACACGGTCGTGTCGCACCTCGAAGGGATGCTGCAGCGTTTGATCGGCGCCGACATTCGGCTCTCCATCACCCTTGATCCGGCAAGCGGGCAGGTCCGCGCCGATCAGGCCCAACTGGAACAGGTCCTCATGAACCTCGTGGTCAACGCGCGGGACGCCATGGTCAACGGGGGTATCCTCACGATCCAGACGTCCGGGGCTGATCTGACCGTGAGCCCCGTCTACCATGTGCAACCCCTCAAGCCTGGCCGCTATGTCAAATTGTCCGTCAGCGACACGGGCTGCGGTATGGATCGGGAAACCCAATCTCACATCTTTGAACCGTTTTTCACGACGAAGGAAGAGGGCAAGGGGAGCGGCTTGGGGCTCTCGACGGTCTACGGCATCGTGACCCAGTGCGGGGGAGGAATCGACGTCACCAGCCGGCCCGCCCGAGGGACGAGATTCGACATTTACCTGCCTTCCGTCGAAGCGGACCCCACGCCCGCCGCAGGAGGACAAGCAGAAGGACACCTCCGGAGGGGCACGGAAACCATCCTTCTGGCGGAGGATGACTCCGGCGTCCGTACTTTGGTCCGCGATGAATTGAGAAAGCTCGGCTACAAAGTCCTGGAAGCCAAGAACGGCGTCGAGGCCTGCCTCCTTGCCAGTCAACAGGTGGGATCGCTCCACCTGTTGCTGACGGACATGGTCATGCCCGGTATGGGCGGCCGCGAGCTGGCCCAGAATCTCTTGGTCATCCAGCCCGATCTTCGGATACTCTTCATGTCCGGCTATACCGACGATGTCGGCATCCTGGCCGGTCACGAAGAGGGGTCTTCGGCCTTTCTTCAGAAGCCGTTCACTCCTGAAATGCTTGCCCAAACGGTCAGAACGCTGCTGGACGCCGTTGTCCCGACTTCCAAGACATCGCCAGGCCGGCAGCCGACCAGGACGGCGTAGCGCACGGAAAGCCCTCCCTCCTCATGCCGGTTGCGCCAATCCCAACACGCTCTCTATACTCGACCAGGGAGTCATGAGAACGAGGCAGCCTCATTTCTGGAACTCATACCGGTCGCTCGTTTTCACCTGTCTCTGCCTCCTCCTGACGGCTCTGCTCCTTGCGCCCTCGTCGAATGCAGAATCGATTGTTTGGTCGCGCTTGACCGACGGACTGAGCGTGTCGCTTTGGACGCCGCCTTCTTCCTGCCACGACGTGCCGCCATTGATCGCCGTGAATATCGATCCGGTCCGATACCGATTCGCCGTCCACTACTTCCGAGAAAGTGGACTGGAGGAACCACCCGATATCCACCAATGGCGCGCGAAGACCGGCCATGATCTCGTGTTCAACGCCGGCCTGTTTCGGGAGAATTTCGCCTATCTGGGGCTGCTGTACGGCAACGGGCGTTCTCTTGGTGGGAAACGGCACGGGACGTGGCTGGGTCTCTTCGCCGCGGAACCGCCGGAGCCGGGCATGGCGCCGGCCCGCATCCTGGATCTGGCCCACGACTCGTTCGACGACCAGAATCCATCCTACCGCGAAGTCGCGCAATCACTGATGCTGCTGGATGAAACGGGGAGGATTCGCGTCAAGCGAACGGGCAAACAGGCGCAGCAAACGATCGTTGCCGAGCAAGCCGACGGACACATTCTCCTGTTCAAGACGACGGAGCCCACCGCGCTTTTCGAGATCGGGCAATGCTTGCACGACAGCTTTCAGACGGTCAGGCGGGCGATGGCGATGGATGGCGGGGCCTCGTCCGACGTCGTGTTGGCCCCGCCGCTTCTCTCAGGCACGATCCATGACGCGGCCAATCAGGCTTGGGCTTCGTTTCTTCGTGACCGCTCCAGCCCCCACATCGGTTTGCCGGCGGTCATTGGTATCAGCCCGCGACGCGCGAAATAGTCATCGGCGGGCCGTCTCGATGGGATACCCGGCCTCCAGCCAGGCATTCATGCTCCCGCTGACGTTGTAGACGTGAGTGTAGCCAAGGTCCGCGAGCGTTTCCGCTGCGATGTTGCTCCGATGGCCGGATTGGCAATAGACCACGATGTGATCCGTGAGTTGCGCGCCGAGCTCCCGGTGACGAGTCTTGATCTCGCGAAAATCGATGTTGAAATCCGTGCCCGGGATAAAGCCCTCGGCATGCTCTTCGGGAGAGCGCACATCCACGAGCAGAAAGCCCTTTTGCGCCAGGGCCGGAGCTTTCGTCAGTCCGGTCCGCAACTGTTGGACCGACAGCAAATATGAATGGTGCGCCCACAAGAGACCGGTTGTCGCGGCGAACAGGAACACCCCACAGAACGCGACCACAAGCCGAAGTTTTGTCATGTGCCACCTCCACGGAACGATGCGCAAATCGCTCGGTGACAGTACGTCACTATTGTGAACATGATAGGAGCCCGATGAAGATTTGGTCAAGCGTCTGCCTGTTGTTGACCGTTCTGCTGGCCGGTTGCGCCGAGGGAGCTAAACTCGCCAAACACACTGACGACGGAGGTGTCGTGACGTACCCGTTCAAGGGCGAACAGGGCTCGATGTTGTCGCCGTTTCGGCGCGAAGCGCTGGACTTGATGAAAGCCACGTGCGGCGGGGACTATTCGATCGTTCGGGAAGGCGAGGCGAAAGGCCGGGCTCGCGTGGTCGGAATGGAAGGGGGGCAAGACATCATCCACGAACGCCGCTGGGGAATCGAATTCCGCTGCAAGTAGGGTGCGGAGTGCGAATTCGAGGCCGTATAGTCAGACCGATCGTTTCGTCAAGTCGTCGATAGTCAGGAGACTCGTCACCTTTACACCTTCGCTCTCGACGCGCGAACGGCCTTCCTGCTCCTTCCGGTCTACGATCACGAGCGCCTGCGTCACAATCAGACCTGCCTGCCTCGCCGCGGCAACCGCTTTTAAAAGAGACCCGCCGCTCGTCAGCACGTCATCGACAATCAAGGCCCGGTCTCCCGGGTGGACCACGCCTTCGATCAGCTTCCCCAGACCATGGTCCTTGGCCTGCTTCCGGACCACGAAGGTCCGCCAATTGAAGCTGGGAGTCGCCCCGTAGCAGTAATCTGAAATGGTGGTGGCGATCGAAATCGCCCCGATCTCCAGCCCGCCGAGGCAATCGATCACGGCACCAGCCAGCGCTTCGTGGGCGAGTTTCCCCACGAGCCGCCGAGAGCCTGGGTAGGCCATCAGAGATCGGCAATCCACATAAAAAGGACTGACTTGCCCCGAAGCGAGCGTAAAGCCCTTATCGGGATCCCATTTGAACGATTGCGTCTGATGGAACGCTCGCGCCAATTCCTCTCGCGCGGTCATCGAACGGACTCCAACCTATTAGATTGCACCACGACGACTGTCATTGAACTTCTACGTACAAAAACGGAGATTTCGTTGACCACCTATCCCTTTCACGTTACGGTCAAATGACCCTAATTTGCCCGTCGCTTGGGCAGGGGAAAGGTTCGTTAGCAGGACCCCCTCATCGCCGGCGGGCATGTCGTCGCAGGCCGTGGCGGCGGAGCGGTCTTTTCAACTTCAGGAGGAGGCTGGCCCTTTCCTGATTCCGTGTTCCGTCCTGGTTCGGACGCAGGATCAGGATGGATCGCACAGCCGGACGAGAGTGAAAAGAGGACGATCAGCAGTAGCCGTCTCGACATGACTTCGCCCACGTCACAGACCCAGGAAACGCAAGGCGCTCCCATCTTGGCACAGCTTCACGGCAAAGGGAAGCGACAACAAACGGCTCCTGACGCCGATCCGCTCCGCCGAATATTGCGAGCCCGTTGGTTCTTGCTGCTCTGGCTCTGTCTTGCCGCCCAGCCACAGACCTGGGCGGCCGAGCCGTCGCCACCGGTCGACAGGCTCCTCGTCAAAGGGTTCGCCTTCAGCGGGAACACCGTCGTCTCTCAATCCGAACTTGAACGGTACACTCAACCGTATGTCGGGCGATCCCTCAGTCTTCAAGAACTCGAAGAGGTCGCAGCGACAGTGGCGGACTATTACCGCAATAAGGGCTACACGCTTGCCACGACTTATGTCCCCCAGCAGGACATTCGCTTCGGAGTGGTGACGATCGCGATTCTCGAAGGAAGGGTGGGAGACATCTCCGTGTCGGGCAACGAACATTACTCCACGGAATTCATTCGCAGCCGCTTCGCCCAGTCCATGGAAGACCGCGTCGTCAGAAACGTGGCGCTCGAGCGGGCCCTCCTGCTCCTCAACGAGTTTCCCGATCTGAAGGTCGCAGCCGTCCTGGAGCCGGGCGCGTCGACCGGTTCGACGAACGTGCACGTCAAAGCCGAGGACAAGCGGCCGATTCATGCGAGCCTCGACTACAACAACTACGGATTCAACACCGTCTCCCGCAACCGGTTCGGTGCGGGCATCGAAGCCGGCAACGTGATTTTCGACGGCGCGACACTCAATCTCAACGGGATCATGGGCGACCATCCGGACCAGCTACTTTTTCTGACCGGGGCCTATGCCGTGCCGATCGGCGTGCACGGCACGAAGCTCGTCCTCTCCGGCTCGGACGGGCGGTTCGACGTGGGCGCCGAACTGGCCGCGTTGCAGATTCGGGGCAAGATCAAGACGTACGACATCTCCGTTACGCATCCGTTCATCAAGACCAGATTCCAATCGTTGTTGGCGGAGGCCGGGTTCGCGTCGAAAGACAACCGTCTCTTCGCGCTCGGCACACTCACCGGCGACGATCGGGTCCGAATGGCCAAGCTGGGCGTTAACTACGACCGCCTCGATCTCTCGGGACGGACGTACTTCTCCTTGTACGGCTTTCAAGGGCTCGGCGAGTTTCTGGGCGGCATGGATAACAACGCGTCCCTCACCACGAGACAAGGGGCGGATAGCCGATTCACGAAAGCCGTGTTGACAGCGGGTCGCGTCCAGAGCCTAGGGCACGACGTGCTCCTGGTCCTGCGGGGAAACGGACAGGCCGCGACCGGACCGGTCGTTGTGATCGAACAGTTTCTCTTGGGAGGACCGGATTCTGTGAGGGGGTATCAACTCGGCGAGCGGTTCGTAGATGAAGGGTACACGGTCTCGGCCGAAACACGGGTTCCGTTCTTCCCTTCTATCCTCGGCTCGACTCAGGCGGCTGCCTTTATCGATCACGGGGCGGGACGGTTGCGGAATCCACAGCCTGGCGAACGGGCTTCAAGCAGCCTGACCGGCACCGGCGTCGGGGTCCAGACCGAACTCCCGTATTTTTCGACGAGGTTGCGAGCGGACGTCGGGTTTCCCATCGGTCCTAAGCCGATCGGAGGGACCGTCGCTGGAGACCGCTCTCCGACGTTTTACCTACAGGCAATTGCACGGTTCTGAACTGATGAAGGCGAAACCGGTCGATCTTCCACAGTGCTGTCGATTGCTACCGGCTGTTGCCGATCCTAACCGGTTGGAACTAGGAGCATCTTCGTTACGTCCCGTACCTCCCTCCTCAGAGGCACACCCTTTGTATAATGACTCGTCATCGCGTAGGGGCGACACTGAATGTAGAAGGAGCCCGGCAGCGCGATGATCTATCGGAACCCATTCAGGACGGCAGGTCGAACCCGGTGGCGGGGGTTTTCCAACGTACACCGGATCCTCTGCGGCCTGTTGGCAACTCTCCAGCTCCTGTTCCCATGTCTCGTCGCAGCCCTCCCGACCGACGGTCATGTCGTCGGGGGCAACGCAACCGTTCAGCAGATCAACCCGAATACCCTGAACGTCGTCCAGGCCTCCGAGCGGGCGATCCTCAACTGGAAAAGCTTCTCGATTGCCGCCGATGAGGCGGTCCATTTCGTCCAGCCGTCTGTCAATTCGATCGCCTTGAATCGTGTCATCGGGACCGATCCGTCCGTCATTCTCGGACGGCTGCAGTCGAACGGTCGCATCTTCCTGTTGAACCCCAACGGCATCCTCTTCGGCGCGGGGGCGCAGATCAACGTCGGCGGCCTCCTCGCCACCACGTTGCAGATCCGCGACGAAGATTTCATGGCGGGACGCTATCTCTTTACGCAGGACCCCCTCAAAGAGCTCCGCAGCGTCATCAATCGCGGGACGATTCAAGTATCCGAACACGGCTATGCGTTCCTTGTTGCGCCGGGCGTGTCCAATGAAGGGTTGATCGTCGCAAATTTGGGGAAGGTCGTTCTGGGATCGGGGCAAGCGCTCACCGTCGACCTCATGGGCGACGGCCTGATCAACTACGCTCTCAGCGGGAAGGTGCTCGACCAGGTGACGGACCACGAAGGCAAGCCTCTCGTCTCTGCAGTCTCCAACAGCGGAACCATTCAAGCCGACGGCGGGCATGTGGTCCTACAGGCCAAAGCGGCCGGCGAGATCTTCTCATCTGTCGTGAATCAAAGCGGGATCGTCAGGGCACGCAGCCTCAAAAATCACGGAGGCGTCGTCCAACTCCTGGGGGGCGAAGAGACCTTGATCGCGGCGACTGACGCCGGTGCGATGCGTCCGGCCGGAGAAGTCAGCGGAGCGGTCGTCAACAGCGGGACGATCGACGTGTCGGCCGGGGAACCTAATGCAGCGCAGGGCTCCGTCACGATGGTCGGGGAGCGGGTCGGGCACTTCGGTGCTATCCAGGCGACCGGCGCCGATGGCGCCAGCGGAGGAGACGTGGTCATGGCCTCGACGACCCGCTCGCTGCTCGCCGACAGCAGCACGGTGGACGTCAGCGGCATCGGCCGTTCCTCGGCGGGTAGTCTCCGTGTCTGGTCCGACCAGGACACGTTCTTCAATCCCGCAGCCGTCATTCTCGCCCGCGGCGGCAACCTCGGAGGAAACGGCGGATTCGTCGAAGTATCCGGCAAGGAATTGCTCGGCTTCTCCGGAACGGTGGACGCGCTGGCTCCGTTCGGCAGCGCCGGCATCCTACTACTCGACCCGCGCAACATTACCATTGCCGCGGCAGGCGCGGCCTACAACCCGGGCGTCAACAATCTATTCGGCAACACTCCTGGTGCGGATGTCACCATTTCTGCCGGCAGTATCAATGCGGCCGGCGCCAACGTCGTCTTGCAAGCCAATAACGACATTACGGTCGGCAGCGCCATCAACATGACGAACGCCGGCGTTGGGATCGCCATGCAAGCAGGGCGGGATATCCTCGTCAACGCGGCGATCAGTACGAACAACGGCAACATTTCGCTCACCGCCAACGACGCAGGCGCCGTTGCGGCCAATCGATTGGTGGGAACCGGCGATATCGTCTTCGGCGCCGGGTCTAATCTGAGCGCCGGAACCGGCAACATCAATCTCTCGATCGGTTCATCGGCCGCAGCCCCGTTTAGCCCCGGCAGCATTACCACAGTCAGGAATTTGACCACGACCACCGGGAACATCTCCATCAACTCACGCAACACAGTGACCCTCTCCGGTGCCGCCAATGCCGGCAGCGGCACCGTCAGTATCAATGCGAACAGCGACGGTGCGGGAGCCGAGGGCTTTACGATGAACGCCGGCAGCTCGATCGCCACGACAAACAGCGGGGCCAGCGCAGTCCAGATCGTCGTGAACAGTCCGGCCGGCGGCACCGGCGCCGCCTCGCTACGCGGATCCATTACGACAGGGAATGGGGGCACCGCCACGGTGTCGACACGCGGTCAGGCTGCGGCGGGAGGCAACACGACCGGAGGGGCGATCACACAAGGCGCGGCCCTGACGATCAACACAGGCGCGGGCGGAGCCATCGGCTTGGCGACCGGCGCGACGACGGCCGATATCACGCTCAACACACCGACGAACGATTTCACGGGATCAGTCGGCGTCAGCCGGGCCCGAAACGTCACCCTGCAGGACGCCAACGCACTTGATCTTGGGGCCTCGACGATCTCTGGCAACATGGCCATCACGGCCGGAGGGGCGGTCACCGACTCCGGAAATCTCACGAGCACGGCAGGTGCGTCCACGCTGACCGTCACGACGCTCAATAACGCCGGCGCGCCGATCACGCTCGACTCCGCGGGCAACAACTTCGTGAACATTAATCTCAGCGCCAGAAATGCCGCGAACTCCGCCAATGCCCCCGGTGCCATTGCGTACCGTGATGTGAACGCCGTGAACGTCGCCCAGCTTCGCACAGCCGGTTCAGCCTCTCTCACGACAGGAGGCGCCATTACACAAAGCGGGGCGGTCACCGTCACCGGCACGACCAGCTTGACGGCAGGGGCTGGAAACAACATTACACTGACCAACGCCGGCAATGACTTTACGGACGCCGTGTCGGTTGTAAGCGGAAACAACGTCAGTCTGCGCGATGCGAATGCCCTGATTCTGGGCGCCTCCACGGTCAGCGGTACCTTAGGGGTCACCACCGCTGGTGCTCTCACCCAGAGCGGGGCATTGAATGTCACCGGCACCACGACCCTGGCGGCCGGTGCGGCCAACAACATCACGTTGACTAATGCCGCCAACAACTTCAGCACGGTGGGCGTCACCAGCGGCAACAACGTCGCCCTCACCGATACTAATGCGCTGATTCTGGGCGCCTCCACGGTCAGCGGCACATTGGGGGTCACGACCAACGGCGCGCTCACGCAAAGCGGCGCCCTCACGGTCACGGGGGTGACGACCCTGGCGGCCGGTGCGGCCAACAACATCACGTTGACCAACGCGGCCAACAACTTCAGCACGGTGGGCATCACCAGTGGCAATAACGTCAGTCTGCGCGATGCGAACGCGCTCATCTTGGGTGGCTCCATGGTTAGTGGCGCCTTCGACGTGACGACAGCCGGGGCCATCACACAGAGCGGGGCCCTGACGGTCACAGGGGTGACGACCCTGGCGGCCGGCGCGGCCAATAACATTACCTTGACCAATGCCGCCAACAACTTCAGCACGGTGGGCATTACGAGCGGCGCCAACGTGAGCCTCACCGACAGCAACGCCTTGGTGCTCGGCGCCTCCACCGTGAGTGGCAACCTGGCGCTGACCACCGGCGGCACGCTGTCGCAGACCGGCGCGCTCGCGGTCACCGGAACCAGCTCCTTCTCAGCCACTGCAGCCAATACCGACCTGCTCCTCGATACGCAGGCCAACAACTTCGTCGGGGTCCTGTCCTTCCTCGGCGCGCAGGCCAATTTCCGGGACGTGCAGCTGCGCAACGTGAACGCGGGCGCGACGGTGCCGGGGCTGGCAGGCCTCACTAATCTGCGCAACCTGACGCTGACCTACAACAATGCCCCGGTCACGCTCCCGACCCTCACTCTCACGGCAGGTGGCAATCTCAACGTGACCGCCGGCGGCGCCATTACCGATACTGGCAATCTGATCGTTTCCGGCACGACCACGCTGACCGCCGGTGCGAACAACATCACGTTGGACAACGCCAACAACTTTACCGGAGCCGTTTCCGTCGTGAGCGGCAACAACGTCACGCTGAACGACGTCAATGCTTTGGATCTAGGTGCTTCGACGATCAGTGGGACCTTGAACGTCACCACGGCGGGGGCGATTACTCAAAGCGGAGCGCTGGCTGTGACCGGCACGACCACCCTGGCAGCCGGCGCGGCCAACAACATCACGCTCACCAACGCGGCCAACAATTTCAGCACGGTGGGTATTACCAGCGGAAATAATGTGGCACTCGTCGACAGCAATGCCTTGACCCTCGGCGCCTCCACCGTCAGCGGCACGTTGAACGTGACAACGAACGGTGGGCTGACGCAGAGCGGCGCGGTCACCGTGGTGGGGGGCACGACCCTCGCCGCAGGCCCGGCTAACAACATCACCTTGACAAACGCCGGCAACAACTTCAGCACGGTTGCCGTGACGAGTGGCAACAACGTGGCCCTCCGAGACGCCAACGCACTGGTCCTCGGGACCTCGACGGTAAGCGGAACGCTGGATGTCACGACGGCTGGTGCGCTCACGCAGAGCGGGGTACTCAATGTGACCGGGACGACGACCCTCGCTGCTGGTGTCGGCAACAATATCGATCTCTCCACCTTTGCGAATAACTTCAGCACGGTCGGCATCACGAGTGGCAACAATGTCGCGCTGACCGATGTGAATGCCTTGAACCTTGCCGCGTCGACTGTGTCAGGAACTTTGAACGTGACGACCGGCGGTCCTTTGACTCAGAGCGGAGCGGTTATCGTGGCTGGGGTTACCACGCTGGCGGCTGGCGGTAACGACATTTCGCTGACCAACGCAGGGAACAATTTCAGCACGGTGGGTATTACCAGCGGAAATAATGTGGCACTCGTCGACAGCAATGTCTTGACCCTCGGCGCCTCGACGGTTTCTGGGACGTTGAACGTGACGACGAATGGCACGCTGACTCAGAGCGGGGCAGTCACCGTCACCGGTACGACGACGTTGCAGGCCGGCGCGGCCAACGACATCACCTTGACCAACGCGGGCAACAACTTCAGCACCATCGGCATCACCAGCGGAAATAACGTAGCTCTCACGGATGCCGATGCGCTGAATCTCGCCGCATCGACTGTCTCGGGCACCTTGGCCATGACCACCAATGGTGCGTTGACTCAGAGTGGCGCCGTCACGGTGGCAGGCGCGACCACGCTGGCTGCTGGCACCGCTAATGACATCACCTTGACCAACGCGGGCAACAACTTCGGCACCGTCAGCGTGACGAGCGGGAACAACGTCGCGCTCACGGATGCCAACGCGCTCGGCCTCGGGGCTTCGACTGTGAGCGGGAACCTGAATGTCACGACCAACGGAGCCTTGACGCAGAGCGGCGCCGTGACGGTTGCCGGCGTCACCACCCTGGCTGCCGGCGCGGGCAACAACATCACGCTGACAAATGGTGGGAACAACTTCAATTCAGTGGGGGTGACAAGCGGCAACAACGTGTCGTTAACGGACGCCAATGCACTGACACTCAATGCCTCGAATGTCTCTGGAGCACTTACGGCCAACGCTGCCGACCTGACCGTCGGCGGGGCAGTCGCCTCGACCGGCGGCGCACTGAACCTGAACGCGACCAATTCCGTGACGCAATCGGCGAATCTGAGCACGGCCGGCGCGAATACCGTGACAGTGACCGCGGGAGGCCCGCTCACGATGGCCGCCGCTGCGACGACGACCAGCGGCACCGGTGCGATCAATTACACAGCGGGGACAAACGTGACCCTGGGCTCGTTGAGTACGGGTGGGGGAGTGAGCGTGAGCGCCAACGGCGGATCGGTGCTGAGCGCGGCGGGCTCCGGGACGAATGTGACGGCTGGGGCGAATTCCTCGTTGCAGGCCTTCAATGGAGTCGTCGGCACACAGGCGAATCCGATGACGGTCAACGTGAACCCCGGCACGCTGAGCATCCGCGCAACAACCGCGGTGGCAGGCATCTCGGCCTTCCTGACCGGCACGGTGTTGCCGAGCAACGCGCTGACGCTGTTGAACGTACCGCCCGGCTTGGTCTGCTTCAACGGGTGCCCGGTGCCGTCGAGCAGCAACCCGCTCGGCGGGTTCTTCGGCTTAATCCCGTCGATCAACAAGGAATCGATCGTGCCGTCGTACTCACCGGAAAGTTCGGCGCCTCCGCTGATCAGCATCGTCTCGACCTACGTTCCTGGGACCGTCGTCGCCGAGGCGGAGACTGACGTGACTTCGGACGATCAGAGCGTGGCACGTGAGATCCCGCCCTGCTTCCCGGCCAGCGCGTGCAAACCCGGCGCGACCCTTCTGACCATGCCCGTCGCCGGCGTCGACGAAACGATCAACGCGCGCTGAGCACAGCCCCGACACGCTATTTAGTGAAAGCGGCGCACCTGATCTGCAAGCGTCTTCGCGACCAGAGCCAAGTCGAACGGCCAGGCGTAACGAATGGTGACGGCAGGATTCCGTTGCTGCAAGCAAGCGATCGTCTCAGGAATCTCAATTTCGGAATGGGAACCGCCGGGCGTCAACATCGTCGTCAAGACGGTGATCGACGTTGCCCCCCGCTTGATCAGATCCTCTACCGCCTCGTCCAAAGTCGGCGCACAAAACTCATTGTAGGCCAAGGCAAAAAGAGCTCCGTCAAGATGCGGTTTCAGCTTTGCCGCCACGGCTTCCAGCCCTGATCGATAGGGATCCGTCGCTGCGGTTCTCGGCCAACGGCGAATCGTGTTGTCGAGCTCCCGTTCCTCGGCAGAAACCGGCTGCTTGAGCGCGCGTCTTTGGGCTTCCAATCGTTTGAGTTTCGTGACCAATTCTTGCGGGCAATCTTTGGGAATCCCGCCGTGGCCTACGAGGACCACTCCCTTGATCGGGTTGCTCATGCCTATCGTCTCCTCCGGCCGCCCCGCACCAGTTTCCTCGGTTGTCTGGTCGCAGAGCGAATTGCCGTTTTCGCGGCCATCGTCCTTCGACGATGATAGGCTAGCACTTGAGCGAGAAATCGTTCACAGGCATTCTGGTCGGCAAGCTGTTCTTCATCGGCCATGGGAAGAAGGGGAAACGTTTTCCGAATGGCCCGGGCAAACAGACCCGAGGTCTTCCGCCTGACCGCGCCATCCCGGTTGTACAAGGGCACATCGTCAATCCCACAGCTCGGCGAACGAGCCTTCAGAATGTAGCCGCAGAGACTCAATGAACGAAGTTCCTTCACCTGACGCGCTGAAAACGTTCTCAGTCGTTGAGTCATGTCTCGTCGGCCGGCGATCGTGACGAGCCGTGGTGAGATGGGACGGCCGGTCAATCGCATCGGCTCCCGCGGTGTGCCTAACCCGGCTTCAACTTCGGGGCAAATCGGGACCCACTCCACATGAGGGCCAATCGCCTTCATGAGCTGGTCATGTCGCTTGTGGCCGCCGTCATAACGGACAGGGTCGCCAAGAAGACAGCGACTGATGCCGATGCGGAGGGGAGAGGGATTGGCCATGCAGGAATTATAGACATGAGAGAAGGAGAAGAACCACAGCAGGAAGGTTCGCGATACCAACACGCGAGGTTTGGTGCCGAAGCCGGGATTTGAACCCGGACACCCTTGCGGGCGCTAGACCCTGAATCTAGTGCGTCTGCCAGTTCCGCCACTTCGGCTAGAAAACGGAGAGGCCGGATTATCGTGAATCGGGAGCGTCGCCGTCAAGCGCCGTTCTCGATTTACCGTGCGCTGCGGAGCGGGGTTTCCGCCACACGCCACAATCCCGCCGCGGCGATGTCGCGCGTATCGCCGGACAGAACGATCCGTTCGCGAATGAGCCCTGCCGCGCCCAACAGCCCCGGCGCCGAAATCCAGGGGGCATTGTCCGCGACCAACACATCGAAGCGCACTTTGCTGAACAAGGGATCTCCCAGAACACGCTCCGCCGTCGTCACGACCAGCCGCCGATTCTGCACGAACGCCTGCCGGTTCGTATCCTCCTCCGCGGCGAGCAGTTCCCGGATTTTTTTGGTTCCGCCGAGGCGAACGATGTCCTCTTTCAATTCCTCGAACTCAGGGCGCATGTCCTTCGGCACGGCCGCTTCCGGCGCCAGTTCTGCAATCCGGGCCTTGGCGATATCCAGTTCCTTCATGAGTCCGGCGATCTGGATTTGGTAGAGCTCCAGATATTGGTGCAGCGATTCCACATTCTTCCCGACCGCCTGCATGCTGAGGCGCCTCAACAGCGGCAGGCTCTCATATTCGGCCAGAATTGCGTTGGCTTCCTTCGTCTTCGTTTGCAGATCGCTCAGTTGGGTAAGGAGGCGCCATTCCAGCAGACGAACCTCGTCGAGGTCTTTCTGCTTCTGCGCCTTGTACGCCAGAATCGGGGTCAGTTCGCGGAAGCGCTCATACTTCCGCCGGAGCGCGGCCTTGTCGGCGCGGGACTTCGCATAGAACTGATGCATCTGCGCCTCGAAGCCGAGTTCATGGATCGGGAGGCCGGCCGCCTGCTGCGCGAGCGTCATCTCATAACGACTGATCCAGGTCTTGTAGGTCAACCCGCCGGCCTTCATCGCCTTCGCGATCGTTCCTGCGATCTCGTCGGCGGCGGAATGTGTCGGGGCGACGAGGAGGATCCGCTTGTTCGCCCTGATCAACTCGATGGCGAGCGCGGCGATCCGCTGCCGGCGCAAAGCCTGATCGTCCGACCATTGGGTGGCCAGGACGGAGCCCGAGGCGGCTCCGGTTTCGTCGGCACCCGATGAGGGCTCCAGCAACGCGGCCAATCGATCCGCCGGACCCAGCCGGTAGGCATCGGATTTCGTCAACATGTCCCTGAGCCGGCCGGCGACCGTGCTCAGAAACCCGGCACGATCGGGAATCAGCGTCGCATCTTCCACGGTCGGGCCGATCGCGTCGAAGGTTTGGACCAGGGCCAGATTCTCCTGGCAACTGAGCGCGATGCCTTCGGCGGGATCGGAATCGTCCTGCAGCACGATCGAGATCGGGGTATCCGCGGCGACCGACCGGCCTGCCGGGAGCCGGAATTCATAGAGATAGAGCGTCCCGACGGTCTGGATCAACCGTCCGGTCACGGAGACGATCGGCTGGTCGGTGCTAAGGCCGGCCAGATGTCGCTGTTCAACATCGAGCCGCCCCGCCCAGACTTCGATCAGGTCGCGTGCGGTCACAGAAGAGCCTTTCGTTTGCGTGATTTCCGGCCATCATACGGGCTCCCCGTCCTGAGAGTCCAGCAATCAGCCATTCAGTATATCGGGTCCAGAAAGGGAGTAATCGCCCTTCTTGACGCACGACGGAGGACATATCGTTCGGCACTTTTAGCTGACCACGGAATTGACTTTTCGCCGGTCCCCCAGTATCCTCTTTTCCTTTCCAACAGAAGGAGTTAGGAGCATGAAGGTCATACTGCAAGAAACCATGGATGGGGTCGGCCATCTCGGCGATCTCATCGACGTCAAGGACGGATTTGCCAGGAATTTCCTCCTGCCTAGGAAGAAAGCCGTCATGGCTGATGACCGCAACATCAAGGCATTTGCGCATGCCAAACGGGTCGCGGCCGAGAAAGCCAAGAAGGAAAAGCTGGAAATCGAGGCCCACGCCAAGAAGATGTCGACGGTGACGCTGACCGTCGAAGCTCAGGTCGGCAAGGACGACAAGATGTTCGGGTCGGTGACGGTGAAGGACATCGCGGAAGGACTTGCGGCCAACGGCTACACGGTGGATCGCCGAAAAATTCAATTGGCGCATCCGATCAAGGAACTCGGCAGCTTCACGGTCCCGGTCAAGCTGCCCCGCGATGTGCACGCCGCGGTGACCGTCCGAGTCGTCAAGAAACAAGAAGCGGACGCCGCGTCCGCCTAGCTCAGGAGTAGAGAATCCATGTCGATGAAAGACGCCGTCGGCTCTCTGGATGCCTTGCAGGCCACCGATCCGGATGTCTATGCCGCCATTGACGCCGAAGAAGAACGCCAACGGCATAAGCTGCTCCTGATCGCATCGGAGAACTTCGCCAGTCCCGCGGTGTTGGCCGCTCAGGGCTCTCTGATGACCAACAAGTACGCGGAGGGCTATCCCGGCAAGCGCTACTACGGGGGCTGCCAGCACGTGGACACGGTGGAGGACCTCGCGATCCAGAGGTGCAAACAGATCTTCGGCGCCGAGCACGTGAACGTCCAGCCGCATTCGGGCTCGCAGGCGAACATGGCGGCTTATCTGTCGGTGCTCAAGCCCGGCGACACCATCCTTGGAATGGATCTGGCCCAAGGAGGCCACCTCACCCACGGCAGCAAAGTGAATTTCTCCGGAATCATCTTCCGCGCCTTCTCTTACGGCGTCGACCGGCAGACGGAGACGATCAACTACGACGCGGTGCAGAAGCTCGCCGAAGAATGCCGCCCCCGGATGCTCGTGGTCGGCGCCAGCGCCTATGCGCGCACACTCGATTTCCCGAAGTTCCAGCAGATCGCCAAGTCGGTCGGCGCCTATCTCATGGTGGATATCGCCCACATCGCCGGCCTGATCGCCGTGGGGCTCCATCCGAGCCCGGTGCCTTACGCCGACTTCGTTACGACGACGACTCACAAGACGCTGCGCGGACCGCGCGGCGGCGTCGTCATGTGCAAGGCCGAACACGCCAAGGCCGTCGACAAGTTCATCTTCCCGGGCATGCAGGGCGGACCGCTGATGCACGTGATCGCCGCCAAGGCCGTGGCCTTCAAAGAAGCCTTGTCGCCGGCGTTCAAGCGGTATCAGCAGCAGGTCGTCGCCAACGCCAAAGTCCTCGCTCAGGGCCTGCTCGACCGGGGTTACAAGATCGTCTCCGGCGGCACCGACACGCATCTGTTTTTGGTCAATCTGACGAACAAGAACGTCACCGGCAAGGAGGCCGACGCCGCCCTGGACGCCGCCGGCATTATCGTCAACAAGAACGCCGTGCCCTACGATGAGAAGCCGCCGGCCGTCGCCAGCGGCATCCGGCTCGGCACCCCGATCGTCTCGACCCGTGGGATGAAAGAAGCGGAGATGAAGGAGATCGTGGCGCTCGTCGATCGTGTCCTGCAAGAGCGGCAGAATCCGGCGGCGCTGGAAGAGATTCGCGCACAGGCGAAGGCGCTTTGTAGCCGTTTCCCGATCTTCCACGCCTACTAGTCGCACCGAACAGCCTAAGGTCGTCGCCGGTGAAATGCCCCTTTTGTGACGAGGTCGAGGACAAGGTAGTCGACTCCCGCATGGCAAAAGAAGGGGAGTTGATCCGGCGCCGGCGCGAATGTCTCGGCTGCAAGCGTCGGTTCACCACCTACGAGCGCGTCGACGAGATCCTGCCCGTCGTCGTGAAGAAAGACGGGCGGCGGGAAGCCTTCGATCGGGCCAAGATCCTCTCCGGCCTCAAGAAAGCTTGCGAGAAACGGCCGATCAGCACCGCCACGATCGAAGCCGTGGCCGATCGCATCGAAAAACGCATCCAGGAGATGGGCGAAACGGAAGTCGAAAGCCGCATCGTCGGCGAGGAACTGATGAAAGAGCTGCACCAGCTGGATCAAGTGGCCTACGTCCGGTTCGCGTCGGTCTACCGGGAGTTCAAAGACATCGACCAGTTCATGGATGAACTGAGGACCCTGGCCCAGCAGCGCCGTGAGCGGTGAGGGTCCGGCCCACGCCCATCGCGCCCCTCGCCCCTTTTCCCTCCCCGAATCGTGCGTGACAGCGGAGCGATCTCGACTCGGACAGGCCAGGAACATGGCAACAGCCTCGGCGACAATGGCTCGACGTATACGAAAAACCGGCTCGCCGGGATCGACGCACGTCGCCATCATCGGCGCCGGCCGCGGCGGCACCGCGTTGATGGAAATCTTCGCGAACGATCCGCTCGTCGAGATCGTCGCCATCGCCGAGGTCAACGCCAAGGCTCAGGGCCTGGCGCTCGCCAAGCGTCTCAAGATTCCGATCACGCGCGACTATCGCATGCTCCTAAACTTGGAGCAGGTGGACCTGATCATCGACGTCTCCGGGAACGCCGAAGTCTGGGAATTTCTCCAAGACTTTCATCGCATGGGCGTGACGATCATCGGCGGCGCCAGCGCCAAGTTCATGTGGGAGCTGATCGAGGCCCGCATCCGGGCCACGGCCGAAATCGAAAAGACCCTCAACAAGTACCAGTCGCTCTACCGGCTCTACGTCAAGGAGACCGGGGCGGCGGTCACGGAAGAGCGGACGCGGATCGCCTGCGAGATTCACGACGGCCTCGTCCAGAGCCTCGCCGGCGTCAATTTCAAGCTCGAACTCTCCCAGCAACTGCTGCGTAAGAATCCCAAGGCCAGCCTCGCCACACTGCGCGAAAGCAAGGAGCAGTTGAAGCTCGCCATCCAGGAAGCGCGCCAGGTCATCTTCAACCTTCGCCCGCTGCAATACGACAAGATGGAGCTGATCCCCGGCCTGACCAACTATCTGAAGTCCTACCAGACTCAGTACCGCATCAAGACCGACTTCAAGGTGACGGGGGACGAGCAGATCCTCTTTCCCCGCACCAAGATCTTCCTGTTCCGGATCGTCCAAGAGGCCCTCAGCAACGTGGTTCAGCATGCCAAGGCCGACCGCGTGTCCGTACGGCTGGCAATCGACCTCGACAAGCTGACCGTCACCATCACCGACAACGGCATCGGCTTCGACATGGACCAGGTACTCCACAATCCGGAAAAGTGGGATCATTTCGGCGTGCGCGGCATCGTGGAACGCGCGAAACTCGTAGGGGGCGAAGCGACGATCCAATCGAAGAAAGGGCGCGGAACCACGATCGTGGTGACGGTCCCGCTGGGCAAGAAGGAGACCTTCGACGATGGAAAAAATTAAGGTGCTCATCGCAGACGATCACCGCGTGGTGCGGGAAGGCCTCGCCGCCATCCTGAAGACCAAGGACGACATCCACGTCGTCGGCGAAGCGCAGGACGGCATGGAAGCGGTCGAGAAAACCAAGACTCTGCTCCCCGACGTGATCCTGATGGACGTCAGCATGCCGCGTATGGGGGGCGTCGAGGCCACCAGGCAGATCAAGCGGGAATTCCCCCACATCGGTATCGTAGCCCTGACCATGTACGAGGAGCAGCAGTACATCTTCGATCTCGTGCGCGCCGGCGCAACGGGGTATTTGTTGAAAGACTCGGAGTCGTCGCAAATCGTCGCCGCCATCCGCGCGATCTATCGCGGCGAGTCGCTGATCCATCCGTCGGTCGCCAGCAAGATCCTGGCGGAGTTTTCGCTCATGGCGCAGAAAAAAGGGAAAAAACCGGCATGGGCCGAGCACGATCTGACGGAGCGGGAGATTACCGTGCTCCGGTTGGTCGCGGACGGGAAAACGAACAAAGAAATCGCAAACGCCCTCGATTTGAGCGAAAAGACCGTCAAGAATCATGTGCGCAACATCTTCCACAAGCTCCAGGTCTACGACCGCACGCAAGCGGCGATCCTGGCGATCCGGAAAGGCTTGATCGAACTCGATCCCCGACCATGACCCGAAGGCCGTGTCCTTGGTGGCCGGTTCCGCGAACATCCGGCATTGAATTGGAGAGAGTTTTTCTTGAAACCGTCATCGAGAGATAGTAGTCTTAGTTCTATGCGCCCTTGGAACTTTCGTTGGGCCAGTTGCGGCGAACCGACAGGTTTCCGCGCCGCCGTCATACTCCTGCTTTGCCTCTGTGTCGTCCTGCAGATGCTCGGGGTGCCCGTCACGCTGCTCAGTCCTTCAGTTACGTCGGATACCCTGGGAGCCTCGGTTCTCGAGGGATTCTCCTTGCCCCCGACCTTGCCCGAGTTGGCCCAGTTGCCTGAGTCCGTCCTCGTCCTCGAAATCCATCCGATCGTCCACGTGCCAATACTAGCCTTCACACTGTTTCATCCTCCCCTTACACGCTTCATTGCCTAGGTTTTCCCCCTCGCTATCGCCGCGGTAGCAGCGATAAGAGATAAACACCGCTTCCTTCTATCTCCACGACGGCTGCTGCGGTCCAGAGCGATCTGGAGCCGTACGAACGTGAGGCTCCAAGAGGAAGCGAGGGGGGATCATGAACCTTCATGCGTGCTCGGCTGTTTCGTGCACCTTTCATGGTGCGGATGAAAAGGAAGCTTGACGGAGTGAACCCAGCGGGAATCGATCGAAGCCCTAGGCGAGAAGCGTCAGAGGACGTCGCTCCAAGGAGGACTGGCGGCGAACGCGGCGTTGATGAGGCCGACGTGGGAATAGGCTTGCGGGAAATTGCCGCATTGGGTATGCGTCGAGGGAATGAAATGTTCCGAAAACAGCCCGACATGATTGGCGGCGGCCAGCACGCGGTCGAGAATCGTCCGTGCTTCCGGTACCCAGCCCAGGCGGGCCAAGGCTTGCGCGATCCAAAACGAGCAAATGACGAACGCGCCTTCTGGTTTCCCGAAGTCGTCTTCCCGGATGTACCGGTGGAAGAAGCCGGTATCCTTGCCGCCCTGTGTGAGGGAGAGCGCGCGGGCGATGTGCAGCACAGTGGATTCGCAGAGCTGCCGATTGGGGTAGCCGAGGATCGGGAGTTGCGCGAGCGCGGCATCGTCGCTGGGATCGGCGGGGCCGTTGCGGAGAGCCCCGTTGTGCGTGGAACGGAGCAGGGCCTCGGCGGCGCGGATGCGTGCGCCGCTCAGGTCCATCGTCACACTGCTCAAGTGCCCGGCTTGTTTGATGCGCTCCAGCCGTTCGAACCCGGCCCAGCAGAGAAGGTTTGTAAACGCATGTTCCTGCCAGCCGGTGCGGATCTCCCATAGGCCGGCGTCCGGTTGGCCGATGCTGCGGGCGCAAAGCTTGGCGAGATGGGCCAACAAGCCGTCGAGATCGCCGGTGCGCAGATCGACAAACCGTTCGTCGAAGAAGATCGGGGCGAATGTCAAGATCATTTCGCCGTACGCATCGTTTTGCACCTGGTCTGCTGCTTGGTTGGCGCTGCGGACCGGGATGCTGCCCTGATAGCCGGCCCAGTTCGGATGGTCCGTTTCCGGCAGCGGCAGACCCTGGCTCAAGGTGTAGACCGGCCGCAAACGATCGCGGGAATGTTCATGGGTGTGCGCGATGTTCAGGAGAAATTTGAGGAACGCTTCCATCTCCTCGAAGTGGCCCAGGTTATGAAACGCCGTCAGCGCGAAATAGGCATCGCGCAGCCAGCAATAGCGGTAGTCCCAGTTGCGCCGTCCGCCTGGCTGCTCGGGCAGGCTCGTGGTCAGCGCCGCGAGAATCGCGCCGGTGTCTTCGAAGCAGTGCAGCTTCAACGCCAGCGCGGATCGGATGACGGCTTGCTGATGCAGCATCGGAACGGAGCAGTTCTTGACCCAGGTGCGCCAGTAGCGCGTCGTCTGTTCGAGAAAGTCATGGGCGACCTTGACGAGATCGTCTTCAATGCCGAGCCCCCACGTCAGGCCGAAGTAGAACTTTTGGGTCAGCGCCACCGGCGTTTCGTCGCACAGATAGGTCATCGGCATGTTGGTCAGCAGGCGCAGGAGTTCACCCCGGATGTCGTACCGCAGATGGTTGCTCCCGCGCACGGGAACCACCGGCGCCTTCTCCCAACCGGAAATCGGCCGGCAACTGACGCGGATGGCCGGAGTGCCCTTGAGTGGTTCAACGATTCTGAACAGTGCCGTGGGCCGATAGATTCGGCCGTATTGTTCGAATCGAGGGCAGAAATCGGTGACCTGAAACGCGTCGCCCCCGGACAGTGTGACGGTGGTGAGGAGGATGTTTGTGTTCGGGATGTAGTGCTGCTCGGTCGAGCGGACCGCCTCGTCGGTCGCGGGAGCAATCGAGAAGTGCCCGCCGTCGGGGTCGAGCAGCCGGCCGAACACCGGGGGGCTGTCCGGTCGCGGCGCACAAAGCCAGTCGACGCTCCCGTTGGTGGCGATCAGCGCCGAGGCTTGACAGTTCCCGACCAGGCCGTACGGATACATGTCCGTACCATAGGCGATTTTCGATCCGATGTAAACGAGAGGTGATCAATGCGACTTTCAATTCGCTTCATGTTGCCGCTCCTCCTCGTCTTGGCGGGCTTGGCGTACGCCGCGATTCCGCTCGTCGACAGCCTGACGTTGAAATGGTTCGTCCGCGACCTGGAGATCCGGGCCCAGCTTATCGCCTCAACCATGGAAGGGCCGCTCACTGATTTGCTCGCGATCGAATCGAAGTCCAAGCTCCAAGCCTATTTTGACCGGATCATCAAGGACGAGCGCCTGTTCGCCATCGGATTGTGCGATGCCAACAACCAGTTGAAGTACAAGACGGGAACGTATCCCGAATCGATCACGTGCGGCGGCACGACCGCTGTGGAGACGGGGAAGACGGCCCTGCTCAGACTCACCCAGGGCGCCGTTCACGTCTCCGCAGTCGGCATGGAGGCCAACGGCAGGACGCTGGGCCGCCTGTTGCTCGTGCACGACATGAGTTGGATCGAACGCCGCAGCAGCGACACCAGGTGGTACTTGTTCTATTTATTCGGCGTCATCGGATTGGTCATCTCGCTCGTCACGGTGCTCGTCGCCCATCTCAGTTGGAGAGGATGGGTTTCGGGCGTCCAGGCCATGCTCCGGGGCGAAGGTTTGGTGGAGTTGATCCGAGGGCAAGGGCATCGCCCGGAACTCCAGCCTGTCGCGCAAGGCCTCCGTACCCTGATTCACGAACTCGAATCGGATAAGCGGCTCCGCGACGAGAGCCAGATGAGTTGGACCCCCGCCACGCTCAAGAAGATCCTGCACGATCACCTGGCCGGTGACGAAGTGATGATCGTCTCGAACCGCCAACCCTACATCCACAACTGGAAGGATCAACATATCGAGGTGCTGGTGCCGGCCAGCGGGGTCGTGACGGCATTGGAACCCATCATGCGCGCCTGTTCGGGCGTCTGGCTCGCCCACGGCAACGGGAGCGCGGACCGCGAAGTCGTCGACACCCGGAGCCACGTTCGCGTACCGCCCGATCATCCCACGTACGACATTCGGCGGGTGTGGCTGACGCAGGAGGAAGAGGACGGCTACTACTATGGATTTGCAAACGAGGGTCTCTGGCCGCTGTGCCACCTCGCACACGTCCGTCCCGTCTTCCGGTCATCCGACTGGGACCAATACAAAGAAGTCAACGAGCGATTCGCCGTGGCCGTCATCGAAGAGGCCAAAACCGACAACCCGGTCGTGCTCGTGCAGGATTACCATCTCGCGCTGGTCCCGAAGATCGTGCGCGATCATCTCCCTCACGCTACGATCATCACCTTCTGGCACATTCCCTGGCCGAATCCCGAGCGCTACGCAATCTGTCCCTGGTATCGGGAGATTCTCGAGGGATTGCTGGGCAGCAGCATCCTCGGATTTCATACCCGGTTCCATTGCAGCAATTTCATCAACACAGTGGACCGTTCGCTGGAAACGAGGATCGACTGGGACAGTTCAACGATCTCCTACGGCGGCAAATTGACGGCCGTCAACCACTATCCGATCTCCATCGAATGGCCATCGCGGTTGCTTCCCCAGCAGTCTTCGGCCGACACCTGCCGAACCCAGGTCCGCACGGTGAACGGTCTACCCCATGCGCATCGTGTCGGCGTCGGAGTCGAGCGGCTGGATTATACGAAAGGGATTCTCGAACGGTTTCTGGCCATCGAGCGGCTGTTGGAATTGCAACCAGAATGGATCGAAAAATTCTCGTTCGTGCAGATCGCGGCACCGAGCCGGTCAAAGATCGACGAATATCAACAGCTGACGCAGCAGGTCACGGCCACTGCCGACCGGATCAATGGGCGGTTCGGTCGGGGCACGTACAAGCCGATCCATCTCAAGATCGAGCATCACGACCCGGAGGAGGTCATGACCTATTACCGAGGCGCCGACTTCTGCATCGTCAGCAGCCTCCACGACGGCATGAACCTGGTCGCCAAGGAATTCGTCGCCGCCCGCGACGACGAGCAGGGAGTCTTGATTCTGAGCCAGTTCACCGGCGCAGCGACCGAACTGCCGGACGCGCTGGTGGTCAATCCCTACAACATCGATCAATGTGCGGCGGCGATCCATCTGGCGCTGACCATGCCCGGAACGGAGCAGCGCGCGCGCATGCGGAGCATGCGAGGCATCGTGCAGGAGTTCAATGTCTATCGTTGGGCCGGCCGGATGTTGATGGACGCGGCGCGTATGCGGCAGCGGGCCAGGCTCGAACGGCAGGTGGGCGGACGGGACTTGCGAACCACGACGGGAGGGCAGGCATGACGTATCTGCTGTCGGAAGAGGGCCGCCAGGCCATGCGATCGCTCGTCGCCGGACCGCTCCTCTACGCGTTCGACTTCGACGGCACGCTCGCGCCCATATCGCCGGATCGTCATGCCGTCAAGCTGTCCCGCCCGATCGGCGAATGGTTGAAGGAATTGGCGAAGCGCGCTCCTTGCGCCGTGGTGTCAGGGCGATCGCTCGCCGATCTCAGCCCGCGCATCAACGGCACGGTCCCGTACGTGATCGGCAATCACGGCATCGAGAGCCCGTTGACCCCGGCGTCGACATTGGTCTGGGCCGACGGAATATGCCAGGGATGGAAAGCGGCGCTCCGGACCCGTTTCGCGGACCAGTTGCATGCGATGGGTGTCGATGTCGAGGACAAACGGTACTCCTTGACCTTCCATTTCCGAAGCGAGTCGAATCCGGAACTCGCTCGGGTGGCGGTGCTGTCGCTGATCCAGAACCTCCGGCCCGTTCCGGTGACCCTCTCAGGGAAGGCCTCCGTCAACGCACTCCCGCCGGCTCAGCGTGGCCGGTATGGGAAGGGACCGGCCACGCTGGCCTTGATGACCCACCTAGGATTGAACGGCCTTTTCTACGTCGGAGACGATGAGACGGACGAAACCGTCTTCGCGCTCAAGGAAGGACTGGCCATGGGTGTCCGCGTCAGCGAGTCCGCCAACTCGCTAGCAAGATACTATCTCAAGCGCCAGGAAGAGATCGAAGAAGTCTTGCGGTTTCTGATCCATCGACTCGACAAGACTCCCGAAGCGCCGGCGGCGATGGAGCGAAGCCGGAATCGCACGGCCGGTGCGGGACATGAGAGGTAAGGGAACGTTGAATTCGGGATCAAGCACGCGCTCCCACCTCGTCCGCATCATCCTTATCGCATGGAGTCTCCTCCTGGGGGGCTGTGGAAACGGAGAGAACCCGCTCCAGTCCCTCGCCAAACTCTGGTCCCGCTCTCCCGCGACCACGCACGCGGAGAAGACCGGGACGGCTGCGGAGAGGACCTCCGGATTCGTTGAATCGGACCGGCGGTTCGTCGCGTTCGAATCCGGGGCGACGCATCTGATCAGCGGGGACACCAACCGGGCAGCGGATATCTTCCTCTACGACCGCCGGGCCAAAGACACGGTTCGAATTTCGATCGGCATGCACGGTGTTCAGGCCAACGGCGGGAGCTTCTCCCCGGAGATCACCCCCGACGGCCGCAGCATCGTGTACGAATCGATGGCCTCGAATCTCGTGACGGACGACACGAACCGTCAGCGGGACATTTTCGTCTATGACCGGCTTTCGCGGACGACGAGCCGCGTCTCCGTCAACAGCAACGGCGAGCAGGCCGACAACTTCAGTCAATCCGCTCATCTCAGCGGAGACGGCCGCTTCATCGTGTTCGAGTCGCTCGCGTCAAATCTGGTGAGCGGCGATACGAACAACGTCATCGATATCTTCGTGCACGATCGGCAGACCAAACGCACAAGCCGGGTCTCCGTCGGCGACGGCGGAGCCCAGGCCGACAACGCCAGCGTCAATCCGACCATCAGTAGTGACGGCCGTTACGTAACGTTCGACTCTTTCGCCACGAATCTCACCCCGGAGAAAAGCGACGGGCGCAAGCGCACGCTCGTTTACGATCGACTCACCGGCCTGACACAGACCGCTGCTGACAGCGACGGCATAAGCACGCCGTCACTGTCCCACCTGGTCAGTGGCAAATGACCGGACCGGGATCAGCTTCCTCCAACCCGACCGTTGACTGTGCGAACAGCGAGGACACCCGGTGCCGCTCATCCATACACTGACCATCCTGATTTGCCTCGCCGCGCTGTTCAGCTACGTGAACTATCGCGTGCTGAAGCTGCCGATGACGATCGGCCTGATGGCGGTCGCCCTCCTGTTCTCGCTCGGTCTGCTCGCACTGGGCAAAGTGGGCGTGGAGGTGGAGGCCGAAGCCGAGCGATTCATCGGCGCGATCGATTTCAACGATGCGCTCATGCACGGCATGTTGGGGTTTCTGCTCTTCGCCGGCGCACTGCATGTCAAGCTGGACGAACTCTGGGACCTGAAGTGGGTGATCGGCACCCTGGCCGTCGTCGGGACGATCCTCTCGAGCCTCCTGACCGGGACCCTCGGATATTTCCTCTTCGAGGCCATCGGGATGCCGCTAGCGTTTCTCTACTGCCTGCTCTTCGGTGCGTTGATCTCGCCGACGGACCCGATCGCGGTGATGGGCATTCTGCGGCAGGCCAAGCTGCCGAAAGCGCTGGAGATGAAGATCGTCGGCGAGTCGCTGTTCAACGACGGTGTCGGCGTCGTGATCTTTCTGGTCGTGTTGAATCTCTTGCCGAAACCCTCGGTCAATGTGACGGACGTGATCGTCCTCTTCGCGGAAGAGGCGGTCGGCGGGGCGGCGTTGGGATTGGCTTTGGGGTACGTGGCGTATCGGATGTTGCGGTCGGTAGACAACTATCAAGTCGAGATTCTGATCACCCTGGCCCTGGTGATGGGGTCGTTCGGCCTGGCGGACCTGCTCCATACGTCCGGCCCGATCGCGGTGGTGGTGGCGGGGCTGCTGATCGGCAATCATGGCCGCCAATGGGCGATGTCCGACACGACGAGGGAGCATCTCGACAACTTTTGGGAATTGTTGGACGAATTGTTGAACGCCGTGCTCTTCGTCTTGATCGGGCTGGAGGTGCTGGTTCTGAGTTTTCAGCGGTCCTACTTGATTGCGGGGCTCGCGGCGATCCCGCTGGTCTTGGCGGCGCGCTGGCTCAGTGTCCTGCTGCAAGTCAAAGGGTTCAGCCTGGTGCGCGACTTCGCCGAACGGACGATCACGATCCTCACCTGGGGCGGACTCCGTGGGGGGATTTCCGTGGCGCTCGCGCTCTCCTTGCCTCCAGGTCCCGAACGCGACGCCGTCGTGACGATGACCTACATTGTCGTAGTGTTTTCCGTCCTGGTCCAGGGATTGACGATTAATCGGGTGGTTGGACCGGTCAAGTGATTGGAGGGGGTCGAATGCCTCCTGAGAAGTCCGCCTAAGCCCCCCTGCTGGCGACCGGTTCCGTGAGTCGTCCATGCCGTTGATACGATCACGAAGGTGCCGCTGTACGCGATGAGAACAGACCAACGGGCAGGCCGTTGGAGATCGCGGAGTTTCTCAATCCGGAGGCTGCGTCATGAATGTTCAGGACGGTGCGTTTGTCGTCGGCGGAGTCGTCCTGTTGATCGTCGTCATACTGATCGTCAGACGAATCATTCAGGATATGCGAGGGCCGCGCGAGTCCTGACGGTACGACGGTCCGCAAGCGGCTGATCCATCGAAGTGCGTGGGGATCGATGAGCTGGATCGATGCAGCGATCGTTTGCGCATTTCTGATCTACGCGGTGCTGGCCGGCTTCTGGTCGCGCGAGCGGGCATCGCGCAGTCTTGAGGAGTACTTCCTCGCCGGACGGTCTCTGTCCGGTTGGCAGGCCGGCCTCAGCATGGCGGCCACGCAGTTCTCATCGGACACGCCGCTGCTCGTCACAGGGCTGATCGCCACCTCCGGCATTTTCGGGCTCTGGAGGCTTTGGATCTATGCGATCGCCTTCCTCTTCATGGGCTTCGTGCTTGGAGCGAGTTGGCGGCGCGCAGGCATATTGACGGACGCAGAGCTGACCGAACTCCGGTATCGCTCAGCCGGCGCTCCCGTGCTGCGTCTGATCAAGGCGCTCTACTTTGGCACGCTGGTGAATTGGATCGTGCTGGCGATGGTGCTCCTGGCCGCCACGCGCGTCGCCGAGCCGTTTCTTCTGTGGGACGAGTGGTTGCCGAGTGCCTCGTTCAACCTGATCCGGCAAACGGTAGAATGGCTGATGCCCGTCCTTCCGGCCGGGGGAGAAGGCGATCCCTCGGTCCGCGCGACCAACAACGTGTTGTCGATCGGTGTGATCCTGCTGGTGACGCTCTTTTATTCCACCACCGGCGGGCTGCGCAGCGTAGTGTCCACCGACATCGTGCAGTTCTGGTTGGCCATCCTCGCAAGCGGCTTGTTCGCCTGGTTCGTCGTCGATCGGGCCGGAGGGCTCGACGGGATGCTGGCGCAACTCCATAACCGGTTTGCCGACGGGGCGGGCGGCACGATCACGGCCTCGCAGATCTTGGCTTTCACGCCCTCGCAAGCCAAGGATGTGTCGGTGACCGTGCTCCTCGTGATCGCCTTGCAATGGATTCTCCAAATCAACGCGGACGGGACGGGGTACCTGGCCCAGCGGACCATGGCCTGCCGGTCCGATCGCGATGCCGCGCAGGCGGCGGTCGTGTTCACGGTGGCGCAGGTGCTGTTGCGGAGCCTGATTTGGCTGCCGTTGGGATTGGGACTCCTCGTGCTGTTTCCGGCCGATCCGCTTGTGCCGATTGAGCGATTGGCCGCCGATCGCGAACTGTCCTTCGTCAGGGGGATCAACGAGATCCTCCCGCCCGGCCTCATGGGTCTCATGCTGACCGGCATGCTGGCGGCGTTCGCATCGACGGTGGACACCCAGCTGAACTGGGGCGCCGGCTACTGGACCAACGACCTCTATGACCGATTCCTCTGCGGGGAGCTGCTGCACCGAGTTCCCTCGGCGAAGGAACTCGTCTGGGTGGCGCGCCTTTCCAATCTTGTGACCGTGGCTGGAGCCCTTGCCCTTGTCCCCCTGCTTCCGTCCGTTCAAACGGCTTGGCGCCTGAGCCTCCTCTTCGGAGCCGGACTCGGCGTCGTGCTGATCCTCCGATGGATCTGGTGGCGCTTGACGGCCTGGGGAGAATTGGCGTCCGTCGTGACTTCCGCTATGGCAGCGACCACCGCAATCACCTCAACATCCCAAGGCGGGGAAGCCATATGGGTTCTGGTAACGGCGGCCTCTGCGACGCTTGCAGCGGTCGCAGTCTCACTGGTATCCACGCCGGAACCGATGCAAGCCCTCTGTAACTTCTACCGAAAGGCACAACCGCCGGGATTCTGGAAACCGGTGGCGCGGGCCACAGGAGAATCGGGGTATGACTGCCTGAGCCGGTGGAAGCAAGGGCTCCTTCGCACCGGCGGGGCCGCGCTTTCGGTGTTCTGCTTGTTGGTCGGATTCGGGTCCTGGCTGGTCGGCAGTCCGCCGCCGACATGGTTTCCCTGGCAACCGCTATGGATCGGCGCCCTCTTGAGTATCGGAACCGTCTTGGCCCCGCTCTGGCTACCCTATCTGGTCCCCGCCGCTTCGTCATCCACCGCACGAGATCCGTCCCCCTGACCCCGGGACGACCAAGCCGTTCAACCGAAACAGGAGGTATGGGAGATGAAAGAACCACAGCTGAATCAACTACTGGAACGGTCGATCGATTGGGCGACGAGTTCAGGGGTTCGCACGCTGATCATCGGCGTCGGAATGTACCTGCTCCTGGCGCTGAGCCGGAAAGGATTGGAGCGGCTCCGGCGCGTCTACGAAGGCGCCCTGCCGACTCCGGCGCAGATCAAGAGGACGGACACGTTGACCCATGTACTGCGCGACGTGGCTCGCGCGTTGGTCCTGGCTGTAGGATCGATGATGATCCTGTCCGAGATCGGCATCGACTTGAAGCCGTTATTGGCCGCGGCGGGCCGCGGCGGTCTTGCCGTCGGGTTCGGCGCACAGAGCCTCGTCAAGGACGTCATCTCGGGATTTTTCATCCTGCTGGAGAATTCCGTTCGAGTCGGCGACGTCGTCGAGGTGGCCGGGGTGAGCGGCGTGGTGGAAGAAGTGAAGCTACGGACGATTACGCTGCGGGACCTGTCCGGCAACGTCCATGTCGTGCCGAACGGCATCGTGGACAAGGTGAAGAACATGACGAAGCTCTACTCCTACTACGTATTCGACGTCGGCGTCGCCTACAAAGAAAACGTCGACGAGGTCATGGCGCTGCTGCACGCGATCGCCGCCGAGCTGCGGGCCGATCCCGTGTTTGCGGACGACATGCTCGAGCCGCTGGACATGCTGGGCGTGGACCAGTTCGCCGATTCAGCCGTGATCATCAAGTGCCGGATCAAGACCAGGCCGATGCAGCAATGGCGGATCGGGCGCGAGATGAACCGGCGGATCAAGAATACGTTCGACGCCAAGGGCATCGAGATCCCCTTCCCGCACCGAACCGTCTATTGGGGGCAACCGACCGCTCCTCCGGCGGCATTGGCAAAGACCGAGGCGTAAGGGAACCGGCCCAGCCGCGTACTTCGATTCCTGGGCCATGTTCAACTCGTGAGCTACCGCGCGCGCATGAGAGCTCGCCGGGTCTTGGGCTTCCCACCGGCTCCCGACCTTCGTGGTCGGGAGCTTGGCCCTTCTGCAACCATCAGTGATCCTTTCGAGGGAGGCGGAACGGCGGATCGGTCGAGAATCGGCATTCCCAAGAAGCGAGGGCGAAATTCACAAATGGACGAGTGAGATTGCGGAGGTCTTGTGCTCTGCAGCGCGACGGACCCTGCTGCTTGCGGGGTCCGGTATTATGAGCGAAACACGTTACCGCGCGGTGGGTTCGTTTTCATGAAGAACGTCGCCTGTTCCCAGCCGTGATGCCCTGGCGAGTTGAAGAAGATCGATGGCGACCAGCCGTCCGTCATCGATGTACGGCCACGGTCGCCGCTCGTCAGTCGGCAAGATAGCCATGGCCGGCTCGAAGAGGAGGCGAAAATCCGTCCGTGAAATCGGCAACAGGGGATTGTCGATCGGATCGATCTCCGTCACGATGCTTTGACTCAGCGCAGCCGAGGGGAGTGTTCGATTGTTCGCCACGATGACGTAGAGATGTCGATGATGGAGGAACAAACCCCCGGACGTCACCGCGAGGCCGACGCCGGCATCAGAGAACCGTCGATAAAACGTGACGATCTCATGCGGAGTCGCCTGTTCGAGCGCCCGGACCAACTGAGGCGCGAGATCCTGAATCTCGACGGAAGAAAATGCCGGACGACCCTGATCCACTCCCATCACCAATGAACCCAGGATCCCTTGTCGCGATACCACGCGAAGTCCCCGCAGAACGGCTGCCATCTCTTCCGTCGTCAGTCGGCCCGGATGGCTGTGTGCCTCATCCGTGCGGTCATCCTCCTGAAGTCGGATTGACGTGAGCGGATCGTGATACACCGATCGGGACGCGATCGCCTGGGTACAGCCGGTGAGGGTGGCGAGGACGATTCCGCAGAGCACCAGGTTCCGGCAACCTCGCTTCCCTGGCATCCTTCTCGCCATCATCTCGTCTCCGTCGAATCCGCAGACGACTCTCTGGCTTCTCGGAACGCGTCGTCGGGCTCGGAGGCGGTGGCCGGAGCCAGACCCAGCGTGCGAAGATTCGTCGTCACTTGCTCATGATCGAGCGGGTAGAGGTTCACGCGGCCGACAGTTTCCTGACCCTGCCGGCTGTGGATGAACAGGAGAAACGCTTGTACCATCGGATCGAGAGGCTCCTGAGGATGCCGCTTTACGTAGAGGTAGAGCGGACGGCTGAGAGGGTAGGCCCCTGACCGCACATGGTCTCGGTCCGGCAGGAAGGCCGGTCCATCGATGGACTGGGAAATGGGAACCATGCGAACCAATGAGATCTGAAACCCGACTCCGGCATATCCAATTCCTGCTTGGTCTTGCGCAATCGAGAGGATTTCCGACGCAGAGCCCGGTTGTTCGAGAATATCCTCCCGGTATTCAGCATCGTTCAGAGCCACGTGTTGGAAGAACGCCCTTGTGCCGGACCGCCGATCGCGGCCGTACCGGACTATCGGTTGCGTCGCCAGGGTACCGGCAACCCCGATCTGGCCCCAATTGGAAATCGGCGGATGGCTGCCTGCGCGGGCCTGGCCGAACAGAGCCCCCACTTGATTTAACGTCAATTGCGCGATGGGATTGTCCTTGTGCACGTAGATGGCCACCGCGTCTTGGGCAATGGGAACGCCGGTAGGCTTGTACCCATGGTTGCTCTCGAACCCTTGTAGTTCCGCTTCAGTCAATGGGCGTGACGAGGCCAGCAACTCAACGCGATTGGCGCCCCCGGTCCCTTTTCCTCGCACCTTGTCTCCACGCCGCTGGTATGAGAGACCCAACTGAAATTCCCGAATTGCCGCGTTGGAGCCGACGGTTTCGACTGCGATCTGGACGTCGGGATGAAGGTTTCTAAACTGTGCGGCCAATTTCGACATGAGCGGGCTCATTGTATCCGAGCCTGCGATGCTGAGTTTCCCACTCAAATGACGAGGGCCGGTATACATAGCCAGCGCAAGATCAACAGCCAGCTTGCCGCCTGGTTCCGCTCCGCCGACTTCGGCCCGCGCGGTCGACGACGTGACCAAACCGAGCAGGGCCCAACAGGCCGCTAGGAGGACGGCCACATATGTTGCGTATCGTGTCATGGTTTGTGCTCCTTCAGATCGATGCCGTGTAGGGCTAATTCCAAAACCATTGGACCTGAAACCGAAACTGCGACGCATCGAAATCACTCTGTGCGCGGTTGGCCACGAGGGTGCTGTTCAATCCGTCCTTCAGCACATAGTCGGCGGTCAAACGAACATGTGTATCCGGTTCCCAGACGAGGCCGAAATTCCATGTCCGCGATTGGCCGTCCGGTGCCCCGTTCAGCGACTTGAAGCCACCAAAGTATTCGCCCCACCGGACGTAGGGAGTCAGCATCCCCACGTCGGAGTAGCGCCAGGTGTAGTACCCTTGCACGTAGCCGCCACGGAGACTGGATTCGTCGATGAACCCAGTCTGGGCATTGCGCTTTGGACCACGTCCGACGGTAAACTCGGCCAGGATGCCCCAGGGTTGCGGCGGCGTCCACAGATAGGCTGTCACTCGTTGATCTTTCACGTCGCACCCGCCTTCGGATGTCAGCAGATTGTGACATCGGGCAGCGCCAGCGGCCGTGGGCTGGCTGGCGCCCGGCACCGAAAACATGCCGTGGAAGGCGAGCACACCGGTTTCCAAGAGACGGCCGTTGCGAAACTGGAACGGATAAGCCAGCTTGGCGCCGATGTGCTTATCCTTATTCAGTTCGTCACGGTTTCGCGTTTGTCCGTTATAGACCATAAGACCGAAGACGCCGTAGTCGCCGGGGCCGTTGTGATATGCCGCCAGTTCGGCAAACCGCTCCTGTGCGATTTTCGGGCTCCAATAATAGGCGATCCCGAGGTCTCGTTCCCCCGGAGCGCCGCTCTGGATGGATTCATGCCGATCCAATTCCTGCCGGTTCGTGCTGGAGCGGTACGTATCGAACGAGTTCGGCACGCGATGCAGCCCCAGGCGGAATCGATGCGCGCGATCGGTCGTAATGTAGTAGTCCATGTAGGCGTCGATGATTTCCCGATTGGAGAGCTGCTGCTGACCTCCTTCCAACGCGAACTGCGTAAAAAAGGCGATCCGCTCGGACACCTGCCCTTGGAGCACCAGTCGCAACCGGCGGACATAGAACTCATTGCCTTGCTGATCCCCAAAGCTGTCGTTCAACGGAAGATCAAACAGCCTGTTCGAGGCGCCGAGGTTATACCGAAACTGGGCGTAACCGTTGATCCGGATGCGCTCGTACCAGCGGGGATTGCCGGCCATCTGCAATTCCGCCGACTGCTCGAAGATGCGGCGCTCTTCTTCGGCCTTCAGGCGAATCCAATCTTCTTGCGTGATCACGCCTTTCTCCAACAACAGACCTTCCAGATTTGTACTCTCAATGGTCGTCCGTTGCCCGGAACCCGCACGGCCGGACCCATCCGTTGACGGACTCGTTTCCTTCACAGGCCCTAAGGTGGAGGATGCTGCCTCAGCCGATGGCAGGGTGAGAAACACCAATCCGGTTGCGGCGAACGAGATGATGAGAGAGAGAATCCGTCGAACACAGACACGTGACATCATATCCTCCTTGAATCCGAACGATAACGGATGGGTACCGCCACATCGTGCAGAGCGATAGACCCGTTCTCGATTTAGAGCGTGTCGCTATCGGCTGAAACGAGGAGGTTGAAATAGCTGATGAATGGGCACCACTGGCACGTGGTAGACGGAGGAAAGCGCGACAGAGGAAGATAGGAATGGTGTGGGAGGAGGCTGTAGGACTGTCGGAAGAGAAAACCCTTCTAACACCGAGACACCGAATGTGTCACCGACGCCTTGGGTATCCCATAGTGTTGCAGGCACCCCCAGCATCTGCATGGTGAGGCAAAGGCACAGCCACAGCAATCCCAAGATCACTGCGAAGGCTCGTGGTTGATTGAGTTGTCGCGAGTCCATACCTGGACGCAAGTATGCTGTGTCGGCATTACACTCCTATGACGGGCGTGTTACCTCTCCGTAAAATCGGCGGGTCACCGAACCGGCACATAAAACTCGCTCAAGAGACGTTGTCCGGCCGGAGAAAGCACAAACTCGACGAAGGCTTGAACGAGAGGAGAAGGCGATGGGCGCGTGAGCAGCATCACCGGCCGCTTCAACGGATAGCGTCCTGATTGCACCGTCGGGGCGCCCGGTTCGATGCCGTCGATGTTCAGCACGCGCACCGACGTGCCAAAGGCCATGGCCTCAAGGGCCGGTCGAAGGGAGATGTACCCGACCGCATCCAGTTGCCCCGATACGCGGCTCAAGACCTTTTCGTTGGAGCGGATGCGCTCAGCGTTCTTCGGGATTCGACCGGCGATGTTCAGCCCCTGCTCGAATCCCTCGGTCAGATTCTGATCGTCAGGGCGAACCACGAGAGCGACCTTTCCGTCGGCCCTCTCGTCGAGCTCAGACCAATCACGGATCGTCCCGGAGAATAAAGCCGCCACGTCGCGAAGCGGAAGCTCCTTGATCGGATTAGAAAAATTCACGACGACGGCCAGACCTTCCCAGGCCACCGTCGTGGCGCTCAATCCGTCCTCTGATTTCCCCGTGACAATCAGATCCGCTTCCTGTCCGGACAGCATCTCCACCAGACGGAAGTTCTTGTTCCATTTGGTATCGATCGCGGTGCCCAGTTGGGTCTTCTCAAAGGCCTGAGCCAAGACTTCGATCGCCGGCCGCTCCGGGCCACGTCCGACGATCGTCATGGTGCTCCCGGGGCCTTCGGCAAGAGCCCATGACGCGGCCATGGTCATGAGGAAGGCCCCGCATGCCCATCGACGGGTCAATCCTGCGCGTGCTCCACCATGTATTTTAGACAGCCTCATCTTCGCCGTTCGACCAGGGGCTCGATGTCTGCGTCCTGCTCCGGCTCGCCCCTTAAGGTCGAGCGCATACTCAGCGTGCCTTCTTATGACCTGTCGCCCCAGACGACGTTAAGTAGACCATGATGTCGCCTCCTTGCAGAGGGCCGGTTCAGCAGTTCGACGAATGTGTTCGACATGTCCATACCTCGCGATCCTTTGTTCGGCAAGTGGTGGCTCTATGACTCAGCGGTCCAACGCCCACACAATCGAGAACAGCACCAATTGCTGGTCTTTCGCCAGCCGTGGCGTTCCCGCTGAGAGTGTCCCATTCTTGAAGAATCCGCCTTGTGCACCAGTGGATTCGTCATAGCGATGTTCCAACCTCAGCCAGGCTGTTTGCCACGCACGGGACCATTTATATTCCAAGGTCGTGGTGACCGCTTTCAGCAACTGTTCAGATCCTGAAATCCGGCCGTTGCGGTCCCAATAAAGTTCCGGACGGACCGCGACGCTCCAAGTCCCGTCGATGTTCCAGCGGCCGTAGAGGGCGCCGCCGGTCCAGAAAGTACGGGAATGGCCGGGCTGCTCAGCGGCGTTCTCCGTTCCGATGTCGTAGGATGCCGCGAGCGTATAGGGCCCGTCCTTCCATTCGATGATACTGTCGGAGAACATTCGCCAGTAGGCCGTACCCGTGTTTGATTGATCCGGGCCGTAGTAAATATTTTGCGTGACGGTCAGGGTCTTGGCCGGCATCCATTGAATCTGCGCCCCGTAACTAGGTTGGTCGTTCGCGTGCGACAAATAATTGTAGCCGTTGACGATGTACAGCCCGACCTTCCAGGATTCGTTCACGGGATAGGTTGCACCCAAGCCGAACATGAAATAGGGCGCGTTGTCGGCCACGTAGGATCGCGTGTAGTTGAGATTGTTCTTGGCATAGATCGATTGATAGCCGATGTAACTATTGAAGAGACCGGCTGTCAGGGTCAGGCCGTTCCCCACCGGTGCCAGGTATGAAACGTTGGCGCGAGAGAAGTGCCGCAGCGTATCGGCTCCGTCCACCGGTTTGTCCCGACCCGGAGTTGGAGAGGGAACGAGCGCATCGGTGTCGTAACCGCCTTGGATGCCGAACTCCAGACCCCAACGGGATTGCACGGTCGCATCCTTCTTCACATAGCCCATCACCATGTTCGGGGCCAATTCGTTGACGCGGGGCGTGGTGGTCTTGCTCCGCCACCGATGGTTCTCAGGGAAGTTGAAGTCCAACGCGTAGCTGATGTCGAGCATCGCGCCGTAATGCCAGTCTGACGAGGGCAACTCCCCTCCGGTCGCGCACTCTCCGTAGAAAAGCAAGACGAAAAGAATCCCCAGTTGCAGGATCACGAACCGCTGTCGCCTTTTCCTGAAGTGGGAGACTCCGATGGTGATGGGAGCGGACCCAACGGCCAAATTCTGAGTCCCGGGGCTTTGTAGTGTTTGGGTAGGTACTGGTCGGGGATCGCTGGCTTGTTGCCGTCTCGGATCTGCGTGTAATGCGGGGACATGATCTCAACCTCCGCTTCGTTGAACTTGTCCTGGATGTTCTGGTGCAACTCCGCGTAAATCTCGGCCATCTTGTTCGGCTGATTGGTGTAGGCGTTGATTTCGTAGGTGACGTAGAAATCGTTCAAGCTCGTCTGCAGCACGAACGGCTCCGGCGTCTCCAGGATATGCGTCGTCCCTTTGGCCGCTGCGATGAGCAACTCGTGGACTTTTCGCCATGGCGCGTCGTAGCCGATGGTCACGCTGGTGTGGAGGATGAGGGGCGGAGGGTTGGTCGCCGACGAGTTGAAGTTGATGATATGCGAGCCCAAGACCAGCGCGTTGGGAATGGTGATGTCCACATTCTTGATCGTGCGCACCCGGGTGACCAAGAGGGTTTTTTCTGTGACGTCGCCGAAGGTGTCGGCGATTTTCACCCGATCGCCGGCGCGAAACGGACGCATGTAGGTGAGTACCACGCCGGCGATGACGTTGCCGATGGCTGCAGCCGAGCCCAACGAGATGAGCAGGCCCAAGAAGACGGAAATGCCACGAAAGCCTTCGGATTGGGATCCGGGAATGTACGGAAAGCAGGCGATCGCGGCAAAGACGATCACCAAAAATCGCACAATCTTATAGGTTGGCTCGGCCCATTCCCGATGGAAACCGGCGAACGTAATCGCGCCTCGTCCGATTCCCGCGAATAACAGCGCAATCAACTTGATGATGTACCGGGTGACGAGCACGATCACGGCGATCGAGACGATGTTCGGGACATAGGTGGCGAAGGCTTGTCCGATGGCGCTCAGCGTCGAGAGGACCGCTCCAAGCAACGAGGCGGAGATCCCGCGAGTCCAAGGGAAGATGCCCAGGACTGTCGTCAGATAGAGATAGAAAAAAAAGAGTACGGCCAACAAGCGGATGGCTTTGGCAACGCCAGTTAATGCCGTGGCAATCTGATCGGCCGACAAGAGTTCAACACGCTGGACCTTGATCGGGCGGATGATGGTCCCGCGCCAGGCGTCGATTTTCGAATAGAGCTTTGGAAAGGTTTTCTGAAACAGAACCAGCAGAGCGATGAGAATGATGGTGTCCAGCAGGGCTAAGGCGACGTCGATGATGAGCGATCGGAGCGTGACCTGCTCGCGGGACCTCATCAGCGCCGCCTGAATCTTTTGTGCATAGTCCCTCGCGAGCTCCTGTCGGCTCTTACCGGTGGGTTGCGCGTCGCGATCCGTCACGGTCATCACCACCGTCTCGCCGGAGACGAGTTCGCTCATCAGTTCTTGATCCGTAGCTGTAACCGTATCCCTTCCCGTGTAGGGATCCTTGGACAGGCGTTCAAGGCGTTCTATGACCGCGCGGGCCCGTTCCTCCGGGGTGAAGGGGCCCAGCTTGTCATAGATGACGAAGAGAGTTTCGTCGGCAAAGTTCACCGGTGCCCCGGTGGGCTGTGACGGAGGGGCTTGGCTGAGTGACGGAGGAGGCGTAGCCTGCGTCTCTGCTAGAGAAGACCAGGGCGCCATCAAGAATACTAGCAGCAGAAATGTGGAAATCCTGTACGCGGCCATGCAGTATGCCTCCGTGTGCGGAATGTGATATTTCGTCCTGCCAGCGTTCAGTATCAATTGGTTCGAATTGAGCGATCTTATATCATTTCGGCGGGGAGAAGCGATTGATCAACGTGCGAAGTTCATCTAGGGTGAGAGATAGGTACGGGATCAAGGGACGGTGGAATTGTAGACAGCCTATTGGATGAGCTCAATAATGTGCGATGTGACGGTGCCCTCTAAGGGGTAGTGTTCCACAGTGCGAGCTGTCGATGGTGACCCGATATGCCTCGGCAAGATTACTGCCTTGCCGATGGCGTGGTGAGAGCAAGCGAGGAATTTCTCGCCGGGAGCAAGGTTCAATCAGCTTGAATGTAATGGCATTGGGCCTGCATATTCGAGAAGGAGGCCGTGCCCAACGAAATGGCGCTCTGATGAATCATCGCCCGCTCAAGATGAGAAGCCCTGACAGGAGGAGAGATCATACATGAGTACAAGAAAAGGCAAACGCTACACGACGTCCTACAAGGAGAAGGAGCATCCCAAGCAAGATCCCTATGCGATGCTCAAGGCTCCGAAGGGGCCGGCAATCTGTCGGAAATGCCGGGCCGTGTACGCGAACAAGCGATGGTATGTCGATAGCGGTGAAGCCTCCAAGCTAGCGGCAGCTCCCAACACACAGAAACTGCTCTGCCCCGCCTGTCAGAAGATCCGGGACGATTATCCGGAAGGTATTGTGACCGTGAAATGGTCTGAGTTGAAGGACCATGAGGCGGAGCTCAGGGGATTGATCGCCAATGTGGAAGCGCGTGCCGTCTCAGTGAATCCTCTCGACCGAGTGATGAAGATCGTCAGGCGCCGAAAGGATTTGGAGGTCCAGACAACGAATGATCGGTTGGCTCAGCGCCTCGGGCGCGCGCTGGTGCGAGCGTATAAAGGGAAGGCTGATTACAAGTGGGCCCATCGCGACATGATGGTTCGGGTGACATGGCAGGGGCCGGAGACTGTCAAGTGATCTAAAAAGCAGGATCGTAACAGGGAGTGAAGAGGACTGTTACGGCTTCGGGCGCGGGATGAAGTGGGATCGATCAGTAGCAGGATCGTCTACGAAGATCGCTGAGAGGCAGGCTTGTAAGCGATGTTGATAACATGGATGGTGTTCCTGGCAAGCGCGGCAGTCATTGTCTACGCCGGTGCGAAACTGTCCCACTATGGAGACCGGATTGCGGATTTGACAGGATTAGGGGGGCTGTGGATCGGAGTCATCTTAATGGCTGCGGCCACGTCGTTGCCAGAGATCTTCACCGATGTGAGCGCGGCTTTGATCGATGCTCCGGACTTGGCGGCAGGGGACTTGTTCGGCAGCAATATGGCCAACATGTTGATCCTGGGCATTGTCGACCTGATGCACCGTCAGAAACGGGTCTGGCAGCAGGCGGCAATCGACCATGTGTTGAGCGCTGGTCTTGCAGTGTTTTTAACCGGGCTGGCAGCCTTCTTCATCCTATTCGGCATGGACGTGAAACATGCCGGTGTCGGTTTTGGGAGTATGCTGTTGTTGCTCTTTTACATCTTCGGCATGCGCGTCGTTGTCAGACAAGAAGGCGTCAAACGACGGCAACGAGAACAGGAAGCAGTCGTAGAGGCGCAAGCCAAGGAGGACTCGACACAACCGAACAAACGGGAAGGGCTCCGGCGCGCTTTTATTGGCTTTTGCTTGGCTGCGCTGGGGCTGCTCGTGGCAGCTCCATTCCTCGCGGGTTCGGCGGAGGAAATTGCCAAGCAGAGCGGGATTACCGCGACATTCATCGGGACGTCGCTCGTGGGCATCACCACGTCGTTGCCGGAACTGGTGACGGCCGTCGCGGCGGTCCGGCTCGGCGCCTTCGATCTGGCGGTCGGCAATCTCTTCGGGAGTAACGCCTTCAATATGGCGGCCTTCTTCTTTGTGGACATCGCCTATCGCAGCGGGCCGCTATTCAATGCCGTTTCCGACGCCCACGCCATGACGGCATTGTGGAGCATCCTCCTGATGAGCATCGGCATCATGGGGATCATCTACCGAGTGGAGCAACGATATCTGTTGATCGAACCGGACAGCTTTCTGATTATTCTAGGTTACTGTCTCGGACTCTGGCTATTGTTTCAATGAGCAACATGCTCCCCTATTCCTGCTGTCATGTCCCGTGCGCCTGATTCGATTCCTCTCAGCACACTGATCTGAATGAACCCTGAGGGGGCCGGGTTTATCTGACGCGGGAGTGCTACGCAGGATCGTAGCGCTCTAGGCCGAGATACTCCATGGTATTGAGCTGATGCGGACAATCTATTCAACCGCGAGCTACTCGTACCAATCGAACCCGACAGTGCGCGTAGGCTTGTTGGGGACGTATTTGGCTTGTGGTGGCTGTCTCGATATCGCTAACATGATTTACGTGCGGACTCGTGTCCACCGGCATATGTGAAGGGAGCGATTCTGTGGAATCATTGAGCGTCGAAGTTGTTCTCGGCCTCATCGGGGTTGTCATTCTCGTCGGGCTGGCCGGCGAGGTCGGTTTCAAGCGTACGGGCATTCCCAGCGTCTTGTTTCTGATGGGGCTCGGCATCCTCCTGGGCCCTGTATTGGGCTATGCCGATGCGGCGCAGGTTTCCTCGCTCGCGCCCTACTTCGGCACGATGGCGCTCCTGATCATTCTCTTCGACGGCGGGCTCAATCTGCAGTTCATGAAGGTGCTGCAGGAAACCCCGCTCGCCTTGCTCTATTCCGTCGTGGTCTTTACCGGTTCCCTCTTGGGCGTGGCCGCGCTGTATGTATGGGGCCTCCACGGACAGTGGCTGCAGGGGCTCCTGCTCGGCGCGATTCTCGGTGGTACCGCCGCCGCCATTATTCTCCCGGTGGTGTCGCAACTGACCTCGCTCCGGGAACCGGTCAAGGTGCTGGTGAGTCTGGATTCCGCGTTCTCCGAGGTCTTCGTGGTCGTGATCGCGCTGGCGATCATGGGTTCGTTCACGGAGGCGGGGGGAAAGTTCGGAGTGGTCAGAGAAATCTTCCATTCATTTTTCGACGCGCTGCTGTTGGCGGCGCTCGCCGGAGCAGTGTGGGCCCGGTTGCTCACCTGGCTTGCCGGACAGACGCTCTCGTACATGCTGACGTTGGCGGCGATCCTGGTCTTGTACTTTGTGGCGGAAATGGTTGGCGCCAGCGGCGCGATCACGATCTTGTTGTTCGGGCTGGTGCTCGCCAATATGGAAAGCCTCGCCGGAGGGCTTGTGCGTCCGCTTCGCGTGCTGGTCGGATATGAACTGGATAAGGCCAAGTTCGTGCTCGATGAGTTTCTGAAGCGCATCAATGAAGAGCTGGCGTTTCTGGTCAGGACCTTTTTCTACGTCCTGCTCGGTTTGATCGTGGACTTCTCAAAATTCAATTGGACGATCGCATTATGGGGCCTCGCGTTCTTCGGCGTCATCGTCGCCGTGCGCATCGCTGCGACCTTTTCGCTGGGTGAAGCGGCCAGGACTTGGAGCACCGGCGAGCGCGTACTCATCTCGGCAATGATGCCGCGCGGTGTCGCGACTGCCGTAATGGCGTTCCTGCCGGCCAGTGCGGGTATTCCCGGTACAGAAAGCTTCCCCATGTATGCGCTGACCGTCATTACGCTCGGCGTCCTGTTCATGACGGCCTTGTTGGCCTGGTACCGGAGCCTATCATCGACGGAGAACATCCCGGCCGAAGCATCGGCCCAAAGTTTCTGAACAGCGCGACGGGTAAGCGCACGGCCCTTGTCATCGTGTCATGACTGCGGCGCTCAGGAGCCGTGCCGCGATCCCGGAAACGGCGTGGGGCGACGCCGTCATGGGAATCCTATCGGCAGAGCCGTTCACGATCGTCGGGGTCTTCTACTTTATAGGTATCCGTCTTGACTTTTGATTCTTCGAAGGCTCACTATAATCGCTTGATCAGAGCCGTTCGGCATACCTCCTGCCCCGACATCGAGGACTCCGCCCGATGAACCGATGGGCTGCACAGTGGTGGGATCGACTCCGCATCCACCATAAGGTCTGGGCGGTCCTGCTGATGCTGTGTCTGCCGCTGTTCGCAGGCCTGTCCGTCCACCTTCACTTTGTCCAACAACTCCTGTCCGTTCAGCACCAACGGCACGAATTGGTGTTGGCCGACCATCACGTCGGCTTGCTCAGGCGGCTGGCCGTCGACATCGAAGACGGATTTCGCGGGTTTGTCCTCACGCAGCAGCCGGCATTCTTGACTCCGCTGACCGAGGCGGAAGCGCGGCTCGATGACACGCTTGCCATGACCCAACGGTCGATGGCGGTGGTGTCCGGTTCTTCAGAATCGTTGGTCCAGATCGAACGGCAACTGAGAGATCTCTTGCGATCGAAGCACGAACTCATTGCGGACATTCAACGGGGCGAGGCGGAGAAAGCCTTGACCTACGTCAGGTCCGGCGAAGGGCTTCGGCTCTCCGATCGACTCCGCCAGGATCTTCGCGCGCTCGAGGACCACCTTCAAACGCAGCGCGCCGTGTTGACGGATCAGGCGGAAGCCCTGTCGGAAAAAACTTTCATCGGGCTCTGGGTTGCGCTGGCCGGTGTGGTGGTATTGGGATGGATCGGTTCCCGCGTGCTGGCCCATTCGCTGACAGATCCGATCACGAAACTGAGAACCGCAACGGCGCGCTTCGGCGAGGAGGTGGAATCCGCCCCCATCGCCGAGCTCTTGGCGCCGGCGACCGGTGCGACGGACGAACTCGGCCAGTTGGCGAAGGCCTATCTGGCCATGGCCAGCCGGATTGACACGCACATCCGGGAGATCGAAGCACTCGATACCATCGGCCACGAGATCAACACGATCGGCCCAGACGGACTCGACGGGGTGCTGCGGCGCATTACGGATCGCGCCGTAGAATTGGTGCAGGCCGATGTCTGTCTGGTGCTCCTACGTGACGAACGCATGGGTTGTTGGGTTGTCGAAGCGGCATCGGGCGAATGGAACGAACGGTTGCAGAAATCGGTCATGCTGTGGGAGGAGTTGCCGGTCTCGGTCCAGGCGTTCGAAACCGGTGAAGCCGCGGTGGGCGAGCTTTTTCACTCCGACCAGCGCCCTCAAGTCTTCCGCCGAAATCTCATCGGCGACAGCATGCTGGCGATCCCACTCCTGTCGCAGGGTACTCCTTTCGGGGTGTTGTCCCTCTTGAGCCAGCGGCCTCGTCCGACCACCGAATGGAACCAGCGTCTGGCGAAAGGGTTGGCGCAAGAAGCGGCGCTGGCAATTTCGAACGCCAGACTCTACGAAGCCGCGCGACAAAGGCAGCGAGGATTACTCTCTCGATTGCGTCACCTTGAACAGCTGGCCGAATCGTTGGCTCACGACCTCAAGGGGCCCGGCGCACGGATGGAAGAGCTAGCCAGGCTATTAGGCCAACAACTCACCGGCCGGATGGACGATCGCACGGCCAAATGGTTGCAACTGATTCAGGACAACGGCCGCGACATCGTCCAGCGGGTCGAAGGCATCCTGGAGGTGGCGCGTGTCGGAATCGGTCAGAATCCGGTGACCGCCGTGGATCCTCGACTGGTCATCGATGATGTCTTGAAGGCTCGGGCCGGAGAAATCGAGCGACTGCGCGCGGAGGTGCGCATCGAGCCGGGATTTCCGCTGGTGGCCTGCCATCGCGCCTATCTCCGACAGGTGTTTGACAATCTGATCTCCAATGCGTTGAAGTATGCACGGTCGGGGGTCCCTCCGTCTCTCATGGTCTCGTCGGAGATGGGGAAGCACATGGTCTGCATTGCCGTGCAGGACTGCGGCATCGGCATCCCGGTCGAACTGCGCGCGAAAGTATTCGAGCCGTTCGTAAGATTGGAACCGGGACTCCCCACCGGAAGCGGCATCGGATTGGCCATCGTCCAACGAATCGTGGAGCTGTACGGCGGGCGTGTGTGGATCGAAGGAGCGGAAGGCGAAGGCTGTACCGTCAAATTTACGTTACCTTGGCTGAAAGATGCCGCGACAGTCGGATCCCGTGGAGCCGGGGGCGGTGCGGCTGAGATCGTTACCCTGTCGGATAGAGGTCTCGTCTAATAGAGGTGCCGGATGACGAACAGCGGCCTGCTCGACACGCGGGCGACGAAGAAACGATCGAAGACCCCGTTCACGATCCTCGTGGTCGAAGACAATCCCACCGATATCGAGTTGATGTTGCACGCCTTGGAACAGGCGGATTTGAAGCCGCTCGGCGGCGATTTCGAGATGGAGGTCCGCGCTAACGCGGAAGGGGCCCTGCAGTTGTTGAGCGAGCGCCCCGTCGATTTGGTCTTGACCGACATGATGCTGCCCGGCATGAGCGGCCTGGACTTGGTGAGCCGCATCCAGACGATCGACCCGAACTTGCCCGTTCTCGTCGTGACGCGGGTCAATGCCGTGGCGCAGGCCGTCGACGCGATGCGGCGCGGCGCGTTCGATTACGTGCTCAAGCCGGTCAATCCGGCAGATCTCGGCACGCGGCTGCATCGTGCCATCAGAATTTCCGAGATCTTGCGGCGGCACGCCGTCTACGAGCAGCGTGACCGCCAGGAGTTCGAAGCCACCAGTTTCGTCGGGGCGGGCCCGTCGTTCGAGCGGGTCATGCGGGGCATCGGGGAAGCGGCGCAAACGCGCTCGACGGTGTTGATTACGGGAGAAACAGGGACCGGCAAGGGCTTGATCGCCCGCGCAATCCATCAGCAGAGCCCGGAACGGGATCGACCGTTTCAAGTGATCGACTGCACGACCGTGCCCGAAGGCATGATGGAGAGCGAGTTGTTCGGCCATGTGCGGGGAGCCTTTACGGGCGCCGTGTCAGACAAACCGGGATTGATCGAGTTGGCCGAAAGCGGCACGGTATTCTTCGACGAGATCGGCGAGCTTCCCTTGTTGCTACAATCCAAGCTGCTGCGAGTGTTGGAAGAAAATGAAGTGCGTCCGGTCGGCGGGACCCGCGTCCGGCGAGTGGACATGCGGTTCATCGCCGCGACGAATCGCAATCTCGAGGCCCTGATACGCCAGGGATCGTTCCGCAGAGATTTGTATTATCGCCTGGCGGTGGTTCAAATTGCCGTGCCTCCGTTGCGCGAGCGTCGCACCGACATCCAGGTCATTGCTCGGCACCTGCTCGGAAAACTAGGCCGCGAACTCGGCAAACCCCGTTGCCACTTCGACGAGGACGCCTTAGGACTCCTGACGGCCTACTCCTGGCCCGGCAACGGAAGGGAGCTGCGCAACATCGTCGAGCGCGCCGCAATGATGGCCACGGGGGACACGATCACCACGCGCGATCTTCGCCCCCTGCTCCCCAATGGAGAAGCGAACGAACCGGACCGGCGCGAAGGAGATCTGACCTCGATGCCGTACATGGAAGCCAAGGAACTGGCGATCGAACAATTCACGAAGAGCTATCTTGAAACGAAGCTGGCCGCTCACGGCGGGGTCATCACCAAAGCCGCCGAAAGCAGCGGCATCCCGCGGCAGCACTTCTCTCTGTTGATGAAACGCTTCCTCGGTCGCGACCTCCCTGACGAATAGCCGACCGCTCCGTTCCCGTAACGCCTCCTGTCTCGTCTTTTCCACCGCCTCTTCCTAATCACGGGAACCTTGTAGCCCTCAGGTAACGTCCCTTGAGTCTTTTCATAAGATCACGAGGAGTTGTGACAGTGATTGGGAGAAAACCGTGTCGTGCCTATTGGGATATGCGTCTACAAGATGCTGTTTTATATGAATGTTTAATCGATAGTCCCTCGGACGCATATTGAATTATTCTATTTCAGCTTTTCCGTCGCGAGAACACTGGAAATGATCGCCGCCAGATTCATGTTTTTCATTCATGAATTCGCCATGTTATCAGGAAGTCTTCGCTTCCGAACCTGATCTCATTTTCTTGGCAGTCTCCTTGCTGTCTCCCACCCTGTCCCGGACGTCTCTGTTGTTGTGCCCAGCTAGGCCGTTCGGATTCTTCGGAGAAGGGGGGTGGGATGGTTCGGTTGATAAGGAAAGAGTCGGTCAGTTTTCTTTTAGCAGGGAGGTACACCACATGTTTTTGTCACGTAGACAGTTTTTGAAAGTCTCCGCGGGCACGGTCGCCGCTGTGGCGGTGGCCGACAAGGTCCTCGCGTTGACCGCGCTGCAGCCGGTCATCGAGGTCGGCAACCCGCTGGGGGACTACCCGGATCGGTCCTGGGAGCGGGTCTATCACGACCAGTATCGGTACGATTCATCCTTTACGTGGTGTTGTTCGCCCAACGACACGCACGCCTGCCGCATCCGGGCCTTCGTCCGGAACGGCGTGGTCATGCGGGTCGAGCAGAACTACGACCACCAAACCTATGAAGACTTGTACGGCAACCGCGGCACGTTCGCGCACAATCCGCGCATGTGCTTGAAGGGGTTCACCTTCCATCGTCGCGTGTACGGCCCCTATCGCTTGAAGGGTCCGTTGATGCGCAAGGGCTGGAA